>FWPV01001287.1_pt1 | contig 70961 bp, 69 predicted proteins | sample 2228371 | NCBI WGS metagenome assembly FWPV01 (sample SAMEA103939776, study PRJEB20133) | metagenome
ATTCAATTATCATACAAATCAGATTTTGTCAATAAAAAAATTTTTAATATTTTCAAATAATTATCAATTTGAATCTTATTCATTTTTATAAGGACATAGATTTTTTGAGAGAAACGACATCAGGAGAATGGATGGGCAGTAGGGTGGACAACGAAACGGACCTGAAATCGGATGACTCTCTGGTCTGTAGTGTTGACAACTTCCAATCTTTTAGGTAAATTACCTCTCATCGATTGGAGGGGGAGACATTGCTTACTAAAAAAACCTCTTACAAGAAACAGATGGAAGCCCTTTTGGAGATCAGCAAGGCCATCTCATCGGATCAATACCTGGATGACATCTTGAAGCTGATCGTGACTGTCACCGCCAATGTGATGAATTCGAAGATTTGTAGCCTCTGGATTTTGGATGATAAAGAAAAGGTTCTTAAAATACGAGCCACCCAGGCAATCAGTGAGGAGTATCTGAAGGAACGAAGTTTGAAATTGGGAGAGGGAATCGTAGGGTATGTGGCCCAGAATAAAAAGCCCATGGCCATTCTGGATGTCTTAAAGGAACCTCGATACAAGGAGAAGGAGCTGGCTAAGAAAGAGGGGCTGGTCTCTATGCTCAGCGTTCCGATGGTGGTGAAAGATCGAGTGATCGGGGTGATCAACATCTATACCTCCTACCCGCACGAATTCACCGAGACCGAAAAGGCGCTCCTCACCATGGTGGCCAATCAGGCAGCGATCTGTATTGAAAACACAGAATTGATGGTCCAGACCAAAGTGATTCAAGAGGAACTGGAAACCCGGAAATTGGTGGAAAGGGCAAAAGGGATATTAATGAAACAGCACGGTCTCAGTGAAGATGAAGCTTTCCGAAGGATTCGGAAGGCGAGTATGGATAGTCGCAAGACCATGCGACAGATTGCCGAAGCCATTCTTCTGACCGAGAAGATGAAGAGCTAAGTCTCTTTTGAAAGCCATCCTTGAAGGTGCCTTTGATGTCTTCCACATTCTTTGTTAACCCTCGAACGAACCCCGAATTAAAGAGCCTTCATGATATCCTCTCCCTCTCTCCCCCCCGTCAACTTCAAGATTACTTTCTGGGAATCATGGCCATCCTCTCTGAATACTTTCCCATTGGATATTCTTCCCTCCTCCTTCAAGATTCCCAGAAAGAGATTCTCCGGGTGGAAGCGGTCTATGGAATGGAGAGAGAGAATCATCCTTCGACCTGTAGCAATCGGAAGGGAACAATCGGAAAGGTCCTGGAATCCAAACAACCCACGGCCATTCACCATCTCCACTTGGAACCCCTCTATGAAAAGATGATGAAGGAGGGGAGAAAGACGGATCGAATCTATCCACCAATACTCTGTGTCCCCCTCTTGGCCAAAAACGAGGTCTTTGGCCTTCTGCTGATTAACTCCCTCTACGGAGTTCGGGATCAGTTGAACGAGGACCTTCAGTTCCTCACCCTTCTCTCTGCCATTGTCTCTCCTGTCATTCAAGGATATCGCTTAAAATCCCACCCCTCTTACCTCGATGAGATCCTTGAGGAGAAACTCAACGAGGTCATCCGTAAGATTGATCCCTATGTGGAGACAAAAGCGAATATGGGCATCTACCATGACATCATCTCGCTCGTTGAAAAGACCCTCATCCAATCGGCGTTGAAAAAGATGAACGGGGTTCAAACCGTTACCGCTCAGTTCTTGGGGATCAATCGAAACACCCTTCGGAAAAAAATAAAGGAGTTGAAGATCAAAATGAAATAAAGAAGCCCACCGAAAGGGTCTTCTTGCAAAAAACGGATGAAAAAGTAAAAATAATTCCTGTGAAAAATTCCGAAGTTACCTTACGAATCGAATCCCTCTGTAAGCAATGGGGATGCTCCCTATTTGGAGTCGCCAATTTTCACTCGTTCAAAAAGGAGGAGGTTCTTCTCCCTTCCTCTCTCATGGAGCGATTCCCGTTTGCCATCTCGGTGGGCTATCCCCTTTCCTCCTCCATTCTAAGTGAAATCGAAAAACAGCCTACCCCTCTCTATTTTCACCATTACCAGAGGGTCAACATTCTCCTCGATACAGTCGGTTTGGTGGTCAGTTCAACGATTCAAGCCCTTGGATATCAAGCCCTTCCAATTCCTGCTTCCCAGATTGTGGATTGGAAAAATCAGAGAGCCCATCTTTCTCATAAGCACGTCGCCAGGGCTGCAGGGTTGGGATGGATCGGAAGAAATAATCTCCTTGTTAATGAAACCTTTGGATCACAACTTCGGCTGGTCACCATCCTGACGAACCTCCCTCTCAAAGTGAACTCTCCCTTATCGAGAGATTGTGGCTCCTGCAGGGATTGCCTGTCGGTGTGTCCGGTAGGAGCGATTAAGGAAGTCCAGGAAGAATTTGACCATATCCGCTGTTATGAACAATTAAGGGTCTTTGCAAAAACCCTCCATTTTAGCCATAATATCTGTGGCATCTGTGTCAAGGCCTGTCAGGGCCCTAAGGGGCCCCCTAACCTATAACGCAGAGGGGATAATCCCTCCAGAAATTTGAGAGCGCCTTGGCAGGACCGCACGCCCTTCATAGAAAAACACCTTTTTACTTAGGATAAGGAGAATGAGGGATTTTGATGTAATAGTCGTGGGTGGAGGTCATGCGGGGATTGAGGCTTCTTTGGCCTGTGCCCGAATGGGACACCCCACCCTGCTCATGACTCAAAAAATTGAGCAGATCGGTTACATGTCCTGCAATCCAGCAGTGGGGGGGTTGGCCAAAGGCCATCTCGTCAAAGAGATCGATGCCTTGGGTGGAGAAATGGCCAAGGCAACCGATGAAACCGGAATTCAATTTCGCCAACTCAATACAGGAAAAGGACCGGCGGTCCGCTCCTCCAGAGCACAGGTGGACCGTAACGCCTACCGACTCCGAATGATCAGAACGGTTCAATCCCAGGAAAACCTGACCCTCCGTCAAGCCACAGTGGAGGAAATCCTAATAGAAAAGGACAGGGTGATTGGCGTAAGAACCGATTCCAATGAGGTTATTTTCACTCAAGCCCTTGTGCTTGCCCCAGGGACTTTCATGAATGGCCTCATCCACATTGGACTCGACCATTTCCCTGCAGGAAGGATGGGAGATCCCCCTTCTGTTGGCCTGTCCGATTCACTAAGAAGATTGGGATTTAGAGTGGGGAGATTGAAGACTGGAACGACTCCAAGGCTCGATGGAAGAACTATCAACTTTAAAAAACTCGCCCCTCAATATGGGGATGAAAATCCTATTCCCTTCTCCTTTTCTACGGAGAGGATTAACGTGGAGCAGGTCCCTTGTTACATCACCTATACCAATCCAACCACCCACGAAATCATCCGAAGTGGCCTTGATCGGTCTCCCCTCTATTGTGGAATTATCAAAGGGATTGGACCCAGATACTGTCCCTCCATTGAAGATAAGGTCGTAAGATTTGCCGATAAGAACAGGCATCAAATCTTCCTCGAACCCGAAGGAAGAGACACTGATGAGTACTATCCTAACGGCATTCCAACGAGCCTTCCTCTCGATATTCAGATTCGGATGCTCCACTCCATTGAAGGCCTTGAAGAGGTGGAGATGATCCGACCAGGATATGCCGTGGAATATGACTTTGTCGACCCGACCGAGCTCAAACCCTCTCTTGAAACAAAAAGGATTCGAGGCCTTTTTCATGCAGGTCAAATCAACGGGACTTCGGGTTATGAAGAGGCGGCGGCTCAGGGGATCATGGCCGGGATTAATGCGGTGAGGTATATTGAAGGCAGGGAACCTTTTATTCTGAAACGGTCCGATGCCTACATCGGTGTCTTAATCGATGACCTGGTGACCAAAGGGACCTCTGAACCCTATCGGATGTTTACCTCTCGAGCAGAATATCGTCTCCACCTGAGAGAGGATAACGCAGATCTGCGATTGAGGGAGAAGGGATACGAAGTGGGTTTAGTAAGTGAAAAGGATTATCAAGCCTTTAAAGAAAAGAAAAAACTGATTGAAAAAACACTTTTTAAAATTTCCAGTCTCAAACTCAACCCCACCAAAGAAAACAATGAGATCCTCCAACAATGGGGAAGTGCCCCCCTAAAAAAGGATGCCACTTTACAGGAAATCCTAAAAAGGCCAGAGATCCATTTCCATCACCTCCATGCCTTTGATCAAGGGTTCGAGGATATTCCAAAGGAGGTTTTGGAACAGGTCGAGATCCAGGTGAAATACAATGGCTATATGAGAAGGCAGGAGGAGCAGATTGAAAGGTTTAAAAAGTGGGAGGAGGTTCGTTTTCCAGAGGAGTTTGACTTCAGTAAGGTCATCGGGCTTTCAACCGAGGTAAGGGAAAAATTAGTAAAAATAAAACCTTTTTCCTTAGGCCAAGCCTCCCGCATCTCAGGGGTGACCCCTGCAGCCATCTCGATTCTTATGGTCAACCTGAAGAAACAGGGATACCTCTAAATTTCAAATTGCAAATTGCAAATTTCAAATTTTATTTTTTTGAAATGATTTGGATGATCTTTCTCGCTGTATACTCAGCGGTATCTGCCAGACCATCCAGAGGTAAAAAATGAGAGGCATTGGAAGAAAAGAGGCAACTCACATTTCCAGAAAACTCCTCATCGGGTAGATAAAAAATGTAATAAAGGCCAATTTTAGGAAGGGGATAGAGGGTGAAGGAGAAATCCCCAAAGGGGGGATCAGAGTTGATATGACCAGAAAAACGAGAGACGAGTTCTTCTTGACGAAGTCGAATCTCTGAAACATAGGGAATTAGAATCCTCTCCGCATTGGCACTAAAAGCCCCTTGATAGGCCATGCTCTTTGGGAACTGTTTAAAGGATCTTAGCGGCTTGAGTTGAACCTCTTCCGGGACAACATAATGGGCATACATGGCAATGAGAATTCCTTCTGGCCCGCTGACCCTCTGACCTCCTAAGAGGATTTCCTGAGGAAAGAGCTGGCAGGCCTCCCCGAAGGCTTGAAAACAGAAATAGTCTCCCTCCAAACGAGCGGGAAGGGATTGTTCAAGGTCTCTGAACGGCCTTAGCCAAACCTTTCGTAAATACTCCTTTTGAATTTCAAGAAAATGATCCACCATTATTCCAAAATCTCCCTTAAAAAACCTGTTTTAGAAACCTTTATTTCAAACTCGATGGGGCTCAATGATGACTTTGATGGAGTCCTTGGCCTCCATGACCAGTTTAAACCCGAGAGCGGTTTCAACCAAAGGGAGGCGATGGGTCACCATTTCTTTTAGAGGCAATCGGTGAGTCCTGATCAACTCAATGGCCTGAAGGATATCGACAGGGGCTCCCCCATAGGTAGAAAGAAGGGTAATCCCATCATTCCAGAAGTCAAAAAATGGGAAGACGAAATTGAGATCCGGCTCCAGGGGAGCAAAGCATAAGACAGTCCCCCCCCGGTCCACAGATTTTAGGGCCTGAAGGTAGGCGGAAATGGCCCCTGCACAGACAATGACAAGATCGACCAACCTGCCCTGATTCCTTTCCCTAATCTCCGTAGGATTGACCTCCCTTGCCAGGAGGACTTCATCCGCTCCAAATTTCTTGGCTGCGGCCAAACGATGCTCCTCAATATCGGAAGCAATCACCCTTCCTGCTCCTGAAGCACGAGCCATCGCAATATGGAGGAGCCCAGAAATCCCACTGCCAATGACAAACACACTCTGGCCGGGTCTAAATTTGGCCAGTCTCTGGCCCCTTAGCACACAGGCGAGGGGTTCAATAAAGACCCCTTCCTCAAAAGTGACCTCCTCAGGGAGGATAAATGTGCCCCGATCGACATTGATTTTAGGGACACGAATATACTCTGAAAAACCTCCGGGATCGAAATTGGTACTCCTTAAAGTATCACAGAGTGTATGATAGCCTTTGAGACAGTAGGGACAGGTGTTACAGGGAACATGATGAGAGACAAAGACCCGATCGCCTAACTTGTATTGGTCTACCCTTTTCCCAATCTCTACCACCTCTCCGGTAATCTCATGACCAAGCACCCGGGGAGCCTTTTTGATTCGATACCACTCCATCACATCGCTTCCACAGATGCCACTGGCCATCACCTTGACCAAAATCTCTTCCTCATCGATGAGGGGGAGAGGCACCTCCTCAAGCCGGATGTCCCTATTGCTGTAATACATCGCAACCCGCATGGTTAAATGCTTATCACAATTTTATGAAGAGAGTCAAACCCCTAACTTCGTTGACAAACTTTTCTTCTCCGTTAAAATGAGACTAGATAGGAAACACCGATGCGCCGACCCAGGGTCATCCTCTTACAACTGCCTTTACAAGAACATGACTTTTTCTGTAGCAGGGAAAATATCCCGCTGGCCTCTTCTTACCTGTTGGCTTTAGGGAAGAAGGAAGGGGTTGATATAGAACTGCTTCCCCGGAGGTTGATGAGTTATGGAAGTGATCAGGCAATTCTTCAATCCTTGGTCGATGCCAGACCTGATCTCGTGGGGATGACCTGTTATTTGTGGAACATTGAAAGAAGCCTCTTTCTGGCCCGTGAATTAAAACATCGATTGCCGGAGTGCAAGATCATATTGGGGGGACCTGAGATCACTTTGGATAATCAATTTCTCCTTAAGCATCCGGTTTTTGATATCGGAGTTATAGGGGAAGGGGAGGCGGTGTGGAAACCATTGCTCTCCTCTTTTCCAAAGATTCCGAACCTCCCCAATCTCATCCTTCATGAAAAAGGAAACCCATGGCGTTTCATGAGAAGAGAACCTTCTTGGGTCTCCCTAACCCATCTGCCTTCCCCTTATTTAACTGGATCCCTGGACCCTCAGGTCGAAGAGGTTCTCTATCTGGAGACCCTTCGTGGATGTTCACGCCGATGTGCCTATTGCTTCTACCCCAAATGGTCAAAGGGAATTCGAATATTCCCCTCTGAGCGCATTCTCAATGAGATAAAAAGGGCTCGAGAAAAAGGCGTAAAGGAGGTCGTCTTCTTAGATCCATGCTTTACCCAACGTCCAAACCTTGAATCCTTCCTTGAAGGTCTGATCGAGATTAACTCAGATCACTATCTCCATTTCCATGCGGAAGGTAACGGAGAGGACATCGCTTCTCAAATCGCCAAAAAGATGGGAAGGGCGGGATTTGAACAGGTAGAGGTAGGACTTCAGAGTGTGAATCGATCGACCCTCAAGGAGGTCCATCGGACGTTCAACCCAGAACTTTTCAAAACAGGAGTGGCCTCCCTTCAACAGGAAGGGATTGAGGTGATGGTGGATGTGATCGCAGGGCTTCCTGGAGATGGTTTGTCCGATATCAAGAAAAGCCTGGACTGGGTTCTGGCCAATGAGGCGTGTGATATTCTGATGCTTTATGCTCTCTCCCTTATTCCAGGTTCAGAGCTTCGTCGTAAAGCCACTCAACTCTCCCTTTCTTTTCTAAATCATCCCCCTTACCTATTGATGAAGGGCCAAAAGGTAAGAGCCCATGAGGTCTGGATGGCTTTCCAATATTATTCCACCCTCATGGAGATGGATGCGTCTCCTCTTGAGGTCCCTTTGGGGTTGAAATCCTCCTCTGACTCTCATTCTCTTGTGAAACCATTTAACTGCAGAATCGAATGGAGCAATCCTAAGGAGATTCCCTCCTCCCTCCGCTCAGGAGATCAGAATGCCTATGCCCTTACCCTTTGCCTTTCGAATGAAATCCTAAGAACCCCTCACATTCTGATGTCCGGCCTCAAAGAGTATCTCAAAAAGAACCCCTATACCTTGATGGCCATTGAGGTTCCTCCGGAAGCCTTCCCTGAACAATTACAACCCCTATGGGAATTGGCTCAGCATCATCACCACTTCATTGACCGGGACTATACTGTTGGGCATACCCCTTTTCGAAGCCTTCTCCTTTTTAGTCGAAAAAACAAACTCCTCTGGAAATGGCCAGATCCAAGGGAATCCAAACCCCTTCATCTGTCTGATGGGCAGGAGATCACCTACCGTCCGATCTGTCTGGTATTAAGCCGGAAAGGGGAGATCCCCCAATGGTTCCATCACCATCTGGAGAAACGTTATCCCACTTTACCCGATATTCGCAGGTGGGAACTTCCTGAGGAGTAAAATTTTCGGACAATCTTTTTGAGAATCGGTTATTCACAGAGGCTATTCGGAGGGTATGTTTGGTTTCGTCCTCCTTCTCTTTTCTTCTTCGAAGATCTCTTCAGCCTCCTTGGCATTGGCCTTCTTATGAATGATTGCCCGGAGGGCTTTGATCATGGCGACTGGATGGTCATGTTGCCAGATGTTTCTCCCGAGGTTGACACCGATGGCGCCTTTCTGCATCCCATCGTAAACGAACTCAAATACCTCTCTTTCTGTATCGACCTTTGGCCCTCCAGCCATCACCACTGGAACCGGGCATCCCTGGACCACCCGTTCAAAGTTCTCACACCAGTAGGTCTTTACAATCCTTGCCCCTAACTCCGCTGCGATCCTGCAACTTAGGGCCAGGTAACGAGCATCCCTCTTTTCCAGTTCTTTTCCAACCGCGGTAACCGCCATCACTGGAATTCCATATTTTTCTCCTTCGTCAACAAGCCTTGCAAGGTTGAGAAGGTTTTCTTTCTCATGCTCACTTCCAACGAAGATAGAGAGGCCTACCGCCGAGGCATTGAGTCGGATAGCCTCCTCCATCGAGGTGGTAATCCCTTCGTCTGAAAGGTCTTTCCCAACCATGCTGGTTCCACCTGACACCCTGAGGATGATGGGTTTGGTATGGTCAGGATCGATCGAGGAACGAAGCACTCCCCTGGTTACAAAGATAGCATCACAATAGGGAAGTAAAGGTTTAATGGTCTCGCCAGGTTTCTCAAGTTTACGGGTAGGCCCCTGAAAGTAACCATGATCAATGGGAAGAAAGAGACAGTGCCCATCCGATTGAATCAATTGCGCCAAACGATTTTTCATCCCCCATTCCATGGTTTACCTCCTTTGGATAGTACTCCTAACTTTTGAGGATATAGTCCACCACCAGGTCTCCGACCTCGGAAGTGGAATATCCCATCTTGCCAGCACTGAGATTTTTCACATCCTCTTTGACCACCTTCATGATGGCCTCTTCAATTTTACGAGCCGCCTTTTCTTCTCCAAGATGCTCCAGCATCATCTGACAGGCGGCGATCGCAGCCAGGGGGCTGACCACCCCTTGGCCAGTATATTTGGGTGCAGACCCTCCCATGGGTTCAAACATGGAAACCCCTCTGGGGTTGATGTTTCCTCCTGCGGCAATTCCAAGCCCTCCCTGAATCATGGCCCCTAAGTCAGTGATGATGTCTCCAAACATGTTGTCTGTGACAATCACATCAAACCCCTCTGGAGTCTTTATCATCCACATACAGATGGCATCCACATGGGCGTAATCGGTCTCGATATCCTCATACTCCCTGGCCACTTCACGAAACGTCCTTTCCCAGAGGTCAAACGCATAAGTAAGGACATTGGTTTTCCCGCAGAGGGTGACTTTCTTTCTGCGGTTCCTTCTCCGGCAATATTCAAAGGCAAAGCGGATGCAACGTTCAACACCTCTTCGAGTATGAATTGCCTCCTGGATGGCAACCTCATCCTGGGTTCCTCGTTTGAAAAAACCTCCCGCCCCCAAGTAGGCTCCTTCTGTATTCTCCCGGATGACTACAAAATCAATATCTTCTGGCCCTTTGTCTTTTAAAGGGGTCTCTACTCCAGGGTAAAGTTTCACCGGACGAAGATTAATATATTGATCGAGTTGAAAACGAATTTTTAAAAGAATCCCCTTCTCGAGTACCCCTGGCTTGACCTGAGGGTGACCAATGGCTCCAAGATAGATGGCATCCATCCCCTTTAACTCCTCTAAAAGAGGATCGGGTAGGGTCTCCCCTGTTTTCAGATATCTTTCTCCGCCCAGATCAAAATGGTTCAGTTGGTATTTGAAACCAAATTTTTCTGCCGCCGCCTTTAGAACCTTCAACCCCTCTGCAATCACCTCAGGCCCGGTCCCATCTCCAGGAATCACAGCAATCTTATACATCGGTCAACCTCTCCTTACTCTTATCTCATCCATAACCCCAACGGAACTAAAAAGTTTAACTTTTTGGGAGCCAGTGTAACGCCTTTTTCCCAATATCTGTTCGGTAATGAACGCCTTCCCAAGAAATCTTCTTTACGGCTTGATAGGTTCGTTCAATTGCCTCTGGAATATCTTTCCCCAAACCTGTCACCCCTAAAACCCTTCCTCCTTGGGTGACCATCTGACCCTCTTTCAATGCAGTCCCAGCGTGAAAGACGAAGATATCCTTCATTTGGGCAACCTCTCCAAGTCCTTCGATGATCTTCCCCTTCTCATACTCCCCTGGATAGCCCTTCGAGGCCATGACCACACAGACTGAGGCCCTTGGGTCCCACTCGATTTCGCACTGGGATAGCGTCCCATTGATACAGGCTTTAAGGATGGGAACCATATCTCCTTTCATCCGGACCAGAGCAGGCTGAGTTTCAGGATCTCCAAAGCGGGCATTGAATTCCAATACCCTGGGCTCTCCATTGGAAATCATCAGGCCGGCATAGATCACCCCTTTATAAGGCCTTCCCTCTTCTGCCATCCCATAAATAATGGGTTTTAAAATCTTCTCGATGATCTTTTCGTTCACCTCTTTGGTCACCACTGGGGCAGGAGAGTAGGCTCCCATTCCTCCTGTATTGGGCCCCTGGTCTTCATCAAAGATGGGTTTATGGTCCTGCGAGGAGGCAAGAGGAAGAATGGCCTTACCATCCGTAAAGGCAATATAGGAGGCCTCCTCTCCGGTAAGGTATTCTTCAATGACCACCCGATGGCCCGCTTCTCCAAAAATCTTCTTCACCATTATCACCTCAATGGATTGAAGGGCTTGCTCCACGGTCTTACAAATTATGACTCCTTTGCCTGCGGCCAGACCATCTGCCTTCACCACAATCGGAGCCCCTTTCTTTCGAATATAGTCCATCGCTTCCTGAGGGTTAGAAAAGATCTCATAAGAGGCAGTTGGGATATGATATTTACTCATCATCTCCTTGGCAAAGGCCTTACTCCCTTCGATTTGGGCGGCCTTCTTGCTGGATCCAAAAATAGAGAGCCCTTTTGATTCGAAAAGATCTACAATTCCTCGGGTCAGGGGTTCCTCTGGACCCACCACCGTAAGGTCGATCTTCTCCTTCAAAGCGAAATCAAGAAGGCCATTGAGGTCATTGGCTTTAATCGGGACGAGGGTGGCCTGCTGGGAGATCCCTGCATTTCCTGGAGCGCAATAGAGTTTCCTAACGCTCGGACTTTGAGCAATCTTCCACACTAAAGCATGCTCCCTGCCCCCACCACCGACCACCAGGACCTTCATATGAGGTTTATCTCTCCTTCGAGTTTTAAATGCCTTTCTTTATCATTGGTATCTAATAATGCCTTCCCAAATCTTAAAACCAAAACTCTAAACCCTAAAAAAATTCAAAATTCCAATTATAAATGACAAAAATTCCTTGTTTTGGATTTGGGTCATTGGAAATTGTTGAGAGCTTGAAGTTTAGAGTTTAAGATTTCTTTCGTCACTAACAAAGTTAGTGACGAAAGTGTCTCATCCCCGTAAAGACCATGGCGATATTATACTCGTCGGCTGCAGCAATCACCTCCTCATCCCTGATCGACCCACCTGGCTGAATGATCGCTGTGGCCCCTGCCTCTGCTCCAGTATCCACTCCATCCCGAAAGGGGAACATGGCATCGGAGGCCAAAACCGTCCCCTTGGTCGAGGACCGTGCCTTCATTACAGCCAACCGGGTTGAATCCACACGACTCATCTGACCTGCACCAATTCCGATGGTCCGATCTTCCCGAACCAGAACGATGGCATTCGATTTCACATGCTTGGCAACTTTCCAGCCAAAGGCCATGGCCCTCTTCTCCTCTTCTGTCGGTTTTCTTCGGGTCACCACTCTCCACTGCTCCATGGGAACCCTCCCTAAATCTCTATCCTGAACCAGAAGACCCCCTACGACCTTTCTAAGATCAGACCCCTTCTGAATCACCATAGGATGAAGAGGAGGTGTCTGAAGGATTCGGAGGTCCTTTTTGGCTTTTAGAATTTCAAGGGCCTTGGGATCGTATCCTGGAGCAATAATGGCCTCGAGAAAGATCTCCATCATCTCCCTGGCGGTCTCCTCATCGACCACTCGATTAAACCCCACAACCCCCCCAAAAGCAGACACCGGGTCACAGTCTCTGGCCTTTCGATAGGCATCGGCTAACCCCTTAAGAGAGATGGCCACTCCGCAGGGATTATTATGTTTAATGATAACGGTGGCAGGCTCTTCGAACTCTTTAACCGTCTCATAAGCAGAATCAATATCGAGAATATTATTAAATGAAAGTTCTTTCCCATGGAGTTGAACAGCATTCGAAACCGAAGGTTCGGTGACTCGATCCTCTCGATAAAATGCAGCCTTCTGATGGGGGTTCTCTCCGTAACGTAACTCTTGAACCTTTTTGACCTGAAAGGTGAAGGTCTCTGGAAACTCAAAGGCTCTCCTCCCTGCCTCATCAAGCTGACCGAGGTAATTTGAGATGGCCCCATCATAGCGCGCAGTATGCTGGAAAACCTTCTTGGCTAATCTGAAATTTGTCTCGATGGAGATCTCTCCCTTCTCCTTCAATTCGTAAAGGACCAACTCATAATCCTCCGGATCCACTACCACAGTTACATCCGGATAATTTTTGGCAGCAGAGCGTAGCATGGTTGGCCCCCCGATATCGATATTCTCAATTGCCTCCTCAAGGGAGCAATCCTCACGGGCTATGGTCTCTTCAAATGGGTAGAGATTGACCGCCACAAGATCGATGGGAAGGATTCCATGCTCGTTCATCTTTTCGAGATGTTCCTTTTTCGAGCGTTGACCTAATAGGCCTCCGTGGACTTTTGGATGGAGCGTCTTTACCCTTCCGTCCAGCATCTCCGGAAATCCGGTATATTCGGAGATGTCCTTGACAGAGATTCCATTCTCCCTCAAGGTCTTCGCCGTCCCTCCTGTTGAAAGAATCTCTATTCCCATCTCTGCCAACCTTTTTGCAAAAGAAACCACACCCCTCTTATCCGAGACACTCACAATTGCCCTTCTGATTTTCCCCATAGTTCCTCCATCCTTAATAAGTGTTCAAGGATACAAGGGTCTTAGGGTCCAAGGGTTTATGATTAAAGATTTTACTTAATCCCTTGACTCCTCGACCACTCAACCCCTTGGATTAGAACCCCAACTCTTCTCCCACGAGAATGACCAGAATGTCCGTTAGCGATGGCCTTCTTTCGAGAATCGAAACGATACGACAGATCCGATTCGGTGAATTACAATCTACACATCTCCCTAACCTGGCACATGGGACATCGAGATTGAGTCTCCTCGCATTGAGAGGGGCTGACACATTCTTGATTCTTTTGATGGCCTCCTGAACATCCTCCACAATCTTATTAAAACCAGCAATTAGGACCACTTTTCCTGGGCCAAAATGGATGGAGTTGACTCGATTCCCAATCCCATCGATATTGACCAGTTCTCCATTAAGGGTGATGGCATTGACACTGCTGACAAAGCAATCAGAGGTCATCTGAGATTTTCGGGCCTCGAGGGTTGCCTCTTTGGATAGGCCAGATTTCCAATGATTGTAGAGAGAATGGCCTTGGGCCTCCAGCCTCTCCAAGATTCCCAATTCTCTGATGGTGACTGAACCCCCTATCCCCACTCTCTGTGGAGGGCCAACTTGTTTCAAAACTTCTGTGACTGCAGTTTCTCGATCTTTCACATAGAGGGCCTTAAACTCATGGGCCTCCAGTTTCTCAACGGCTCTCTTACATCTTTCTTCAATCCACCACTCTTTTATTGGATCCATGGCTCCACCCCTTTGAGACTATAGAATTGAAAAATATTGCTCTAATTCATAGTCGGTCACCCGTGCCCTGTACCTCTCCCACTCTATCTTTTTATTCTCAATAAATTGATGAAAGACGTGATCCCCTAAGGCCCTCCTCACAAGATCGCTCTTTTCGGTAATCTGAATCGCTTCATAAAGATCTTCGGGGAGGGATTCAATCCCAAGCCTCTTTCGTTCCTCGTCTCCCATCTCATAGACATTTCGCTCAACCGGGTCCTTTAAGGGATATTTCTTCTCAATCCCTTCAAGGCCTGCAGCCAGCATGACCGCAAATGCCAGATACGGATTGCAGGCAGGATCAGGAGACCGATACTCCACCCGGGTCGCTAACTCCTTTCCAGGTTTATAGACCGGGATGCGAATGAGATCAGACCGATTCCTCTGTGCCCAAGAAATGTAGACTGGGGCCTCATATCCAGGGACCAAACGTTTATAGGAATTGACCCATTGATTGGTAATCAATGTAATCTCCCTCGCATGCTTCATCAGGCCCGCAATGTAGTGCTTCGCGATGCTCGAAAGATGATACTTATCCTTTGGATCAAAGAAGGCATTCTTCTTTCCCCTAAAGAGGGATTGATGGGTATGCATTCCACTTCCATTGACCCCAAAGATGGGTTTGGGCATAAAACTGGCATAGACGCCATTTTTCAGGGCAACCTCTTTGACCACCAATCGATAAAGCATGGTGCTATCCGCCATCGTCAAGGCGTCGGTATATTTGAGGTCTATCTCGTGTTGACTGGGGGCCACCTCATGATGAGAATATTCTACTGGAATCCCCAACTCTTCTAAGACAACGGCGGTCTGTTTTCTCAAGTCACTGGCTACATCGAGAGGGGTTAAATCGAAGTAACCCCCAGAATCCAGAGGTTCGGGTTTGCCTGTCGATTTTTGAAAATAAAAGTATTCTAACTCTGGACCCACATTGAAGGTAAACCCCATCCTCCCTGCCCGTTCTAAGTTCTTTTTTAAAACCCAGCGGGGATCTCCCTGATGGGGCCTTCCATCGGGTTCGAGGATATCGCAAAACATCCCTGCAACCACAAAATCGTTTGCTTTCCAGGGAAGGATACGAAAGGTGGTCGGGTCAGGCATGGCCACCATATCACTCTCATCAATTCGAACAAATCCGAGAATGGAAGAACCATCAAACCCCATCCCATCCTCCAATGCCCTCTCCAGTTCACGGATTGTGATGGCGAAACTCTTTAAAAAACCCAGGATATCTGTAAACCAAAGTCTGATAAACCTGACCTTCTTCTCTTTTGAAAGGCGAAGGACATCTTTCTTATTCAAATTGGCCATAAAGAGCCTCCTTCCCATTAAATTGTCTTACCACCTTTATCATAATCGCCTGCTGGGGTCAACCCAAACCATTGACCCATAGTTTTTATTTTTACAATATTACTCATTATTTGTAAACCTTTTAACGGCTTATCCCTCACGAGATTTTCATTGACATTAAAAATCTTAAATGTTATTTTTACTCATCAAAAAAGGGAAAGGAGGTATCCTGGTATGAAGAAGATGTTCGTTATCTTTGCAGTTCTCGCTGTAACTATACTCTTCTTAACTGCTATGGGCGAAGCCCAGGTTAAACCTGGATGGCCAAAGTCGGTAACCATCGGTGCGGCTCCTGTGGGAGGCACCTACTATATCTGGGGGGGTGGGTTTGCAAAATTGCTCCACGAGAAGATGGGAATCCCTGGAAATGTGGAGGTCACCGGAGGCCCGGTCCACAATACCCAACTGGTCGATGCAAAGCAACTTGATTTTGGAATGGTCACCGCAGGTCCTGTCTGGGAAGGATGGACAGGGGAAGGCTGGGCCAAAGGGAAGAAACATCAGAATCCCCGGGTCATCTTCCCGATGTATGCGACTTACTTTCAGATGTATGCTTTAAAAAAGTCAGGAATTAAAACGATCCATGACCTCAATGGAAAAAGTGTTGGGGTGGGTCCAGTCGGCGGAACCCCTGCAACTTATTGGCCCAAAATCCTGGAGGCGGCTGGAGTTAAGCCTGGGAGGATCGTCAATGCAGGGTCAGCAGACCTCAACTCCCAACTCAAAGACGGGATGCTGGATGCCAATGGTCAATCCGTGGGGCTTCCATGGGTGATTATTTCTGAGATTGAGGTCACCCATGAGATCAATATTCTTCCTATTCCAAAGGCTGACGCAGAAAAATTCATTGCTAAACATCCTCTCTTTGCTACCGGGGTCATCCCGAAAGGGTTTTATAAGAGCAATAGAGATCATGATGTAGAAACCATTACGGTATGGAATTACATGACCGTTCATAAAGATGCTCCAGAGGACTTCGTCTACGAGGTCGTTAAAAAGACCTTTGAAAATGTGGACATCCTCATTGCCGCCCATGCCTCTGCCAAAGAGACCAAACCCGAGGCCATTGTCACCAGTCCGATCCCTCTTCATCCAGGCGCAGTCAGATATTACAAAGAGAAGGGAATTAAAATTCCTGATAAATTGATTTTAAAATAGGCTCAAAACCGCGGAAAAAAGAGGGTGCGGATGGCTGCTTCAGAGAGTCCATCCGCACCTTTTTAATAGGGCCTTGTGTTTTTAGATGAGGAGAGGACCATGAACGAGGAAAAAGCCGTTGACATTAGTGAGGTTGAAAAGAAGCTTGAGGAGATGCATATCAAAGACCTCGAGGTCTCACCGGGAAGGGAGTTAAGAGGTTTCCTTCAAAAGGCTGTTTTCATCGTTGGTCTTGCCATGAGCCTCTTTCATATCTATGTCTTGACCATTCGAGCCATTGATCCCTGGTACTTTCGAACCATGCATGTGGTCTTCGCAGGGGTTCTGGTCTTTGCCCTTGTTCCCGGATGGAAGGGGGCGCCCAAAGACAAAATGCATTGGATGGATTACCTCCTTATCCTGATGATTGTCGCACCTGCGGTCTATATTTTTAGCGTCTTTGATGAGTGGATCTATCGGGTGGGTGTGGTGCCGAATCAGTGGGATTTCTTCTTCTCCATTCTCTTTGTTGTAGCGGTCTGGGAAATGGCAAGAAGAGCCACGGGATGGCCTTTGGCGATTATCTCGGGACTCTTCATTCTCTACGGATATTTTGGAAATCTGATGCCTGGCCTTTTTTACCATAAGGGGTATTCCTGGCCAAGGATGATGACCTATCTTTTCAGTCTGGATGGAATCTTAAGCCTGCCGATTCTGGCCTCTGCTCATTACATCTTTCTCTTCGTCTTATTCGGTGCATTCATCGAGGCATCTGGAGCAGGAAAGTTCTTTGTGGACCTTGCCCGATGTGCCTCTGGCCGGTATCGGGGAGGACCGGGGAAGGTCTCTATTATTTCCAGTGCATTCATCGGTACCGCTTCTGGTTCATCGGTTGCCAATGTGGTGGTGGACGGCGTGTTCAATATTCCGATGATGAAAAATGCTGGGTTTAAACCCCACGTCGCAGGAGCGATTGAAGCCATGAACTCCACAGGTGGGCAAATCGTCCCCCCGGTGATGGGAGCAGGGGCATTTCTCATGGCTGAGATCTTGGGAATCCCTTACTCAAAAGTGGCCTTAGCCGCTGTGATCCCAGCAGCCCTCTATTATTTCGCTGCCTATTGGATGATCGATTTCTATGCAGCCGCCAATAATTTATGGGGAATTAAAAAGGAAGACCTCCCGATTTTTAGAAAGGTAATGGTAGATAAAGGATACCTTCTGGTTCCTCTCGTGGTTCTTGGAATTTCATTGATGGTCTTGATGTATTCCCCTTATCGATCGGCTATCTATGCCATCGTCTCTTTGATCCTTGTCAGTTGGATAAGAAAAGGAAGCCGAATCGGTTTTACCAGCCTATTTAAAACTCTGTCAATGGGGGCGAGGGGGTCCATAGAGATTGCAGCGACCTGTGCGGCTGCTGGCATTATTGTTGGAGTACTCACCCAGACTGGGTTAGGGATGAAATTCGCAATGATCATCATCAACTATTCTGGAGGGTCCCTCATCCTGGCCTTAATCTTTTCAATGCTTATCGCCATTATCCTTGGAATGGGAATGCCTACGACTGCTGCTTATGCCATCTCGGCATCTGTCTTAGCCCCTGCTCTGATCCAATTAAAGGTCCCTCCCATAGCTGCCCATCTTTTCATCTTCTATTTTGCCTGTCTCTCGGCTTTGACTCCTCCTGTGGCATTGGCCTCTTTTGCCGCTGCAGCCATTGCGAAGGCAAAGACCTGGGATGTAGGTTGGGAAGGAATGAAATTTGCGATTGCAGGCTATCTTGTCCCCTACATGTTTGTTTACGGGCCAGCAATGGTTCTTATCGGAAGCCCTCTGGAGATCACCATGGCCATCATTACCGGTTTAATTGGGACCATGGCTTTGGCAGGAGCGGTACAGGGCTGGCTGATCAAAGGTTCAAACCTCTTTGAGCGGATCGTTCTATTGGCTGCCTCAATCGCTCTAATCAAACCTGGGTGGGAAACAGACCTCATTGGTTTTGGGTTGCTCTTCCTGGTTGCAGTTTTCCAATACCTAAGAATTAAGAAAAAATAGTTGACCTCCATGAAAAAATCTCATCACATTGCGGTCATCCCTGGAGATGGAATAGGAAATGAAGTCATTTCAGAGGGGATCAAATGTCTGAAGGCCCTTTCTGAAATCTATGAAGACCTTCAACTGGAATTCGAATACTTTCCTTGGGGAAGCCAATACTACCTCAACCACGGTCAAATGATGCCGGAGGATGGCCTTGAAATATTAAAAGGATTCCATGCCATCTACCTGGGGGCTGTGGGTGATCCAAGGATCCCTGACGATGTGACCCTTCATGGACTTCTTCTCCCGATTAAAATGGGGTTTGACCTTTATGTGGGCCTTCGGCCGGTCTATCTCTTCCCAGGCGTGGAATCCCCTCTGAAAAATCTCTTCGAAGGCGAGATTGACATTGTGGTGATCCGTGAAAATACAGAAGGGGAATATTCCAATGTGGGAGGAATCGTAGGAATTGAAGAGAGAGAACTGGCACTCCAGAGTGGACTCTTCACTCGAAAAGGGATCCAAAGGATCATCACTTTTGCCTTTGAATACGCAAGAGACAAGGGAAGGAAAAAGGTAACCTCCGTCACCAAATCGAATGCCCAGCGATACGGGATGGTTCTCTGGGATAGGATTTTTAAGGAGGTCTCCTCTCAATTTCCAGAGATCCAAACCGAGTCGAAACTGATCGATGCGGCCTGCATGGATGTGGTGAGAAATCCCAGGGGATATGACGTCATTGTCGCCTCTAACCTTTTTGCGGACATCCTCTCAGATCTGACTGCCTCTGTGACCGGAGGATTAGGATTGGCACCTGGAGCAAGTTTCAATCCGAAGGATCACACCTACCCAGGGCTTTTTGACCCGGTCCATGGCTCGGCTCCTGACATCGCTGGCAAGGGTCTGGCTAACCCCATTGCAGCCATTCTTACCGCCAAGATGATGTTAGACTATTTAGGTGAAGAGGAGGCGGCTAATACCCTCTACCAGGCGGTTCAGAAAAACTTAGCTGAGAAAGCGGTCAGAACCGTTGACCTCGGCGGTCGGTCAAAAACTAACGAAGTGGGGGATGATATTGTCAGAATAATCCGTTCTATGGGAAAAGACCTCTGAGATCATCAAAAAGCCTTCGGCGGATCCCTCGAATAAAAAGTTGCTGCGATGGGCCGTCAGATGGGTTCTTCCCTTCCAAAACGAAAGCTTGGCCTCACCGCAAAAATAAGGATTCCTCCCAGAAAACAAAAAAGCCCTGCGAGATAGAGTCCACAAGAAAAAGAGGCGGTCACATCCTTGATCCATCCGGTCATCCAGGGTGCAATGATAGAACCCAGGAAGTGGATGGTATTGGTCAATCCGTAAGTCGTCCCAAGAATTTCATAAGGGACAATATCGGAAAGAAGGGAATAGAAGGCAGCCCAATGTCCCCAGATAAAGAAACCTGCCATAAAAAAGAGGAAGATAAAAAGATAAACGTCCATCTTCACCTTCACTCCAAATCCTAATAAGAGCATACAGAGGGAGATCAAAAAGAATTGGATGGCGATCAGACCTTTCCTTCCCATCCTCTTCCTGGCCATCCGGTCACTTACCCATCCAGTCAAGGAAAGCCCAGGAATGGCAGAGATTCCTAAAAGGCTCGAATAGAATGAAGATTGGGAAAGGCTCTCTATCCCTATCTCCTTAAATATCGCAGGAGCCCATGCCCCCACCACCCATAAGGCATAGATGCCTGGGATTCCTCCGAGATAGAGAAGCCAGAGGTCCCGTTTCTTAAAAATTATAGAATAGGATCTCTTTCTCCCCTCAAGTTTCTGTGGCTTAGGTCTCGGGGGTTCATCAATGAGACGATTAATTAAAAAGGAGGCCAGAAAAGAGGGAAAGGCATAAAGGATAAAGACAGACCGCCAACCCCATTTCTCAGAAATCCATCCCGCAAGGGAGATTCCGATAAACATCCCGATTCCTAACCCGATAAATGAAATCCCCTGCCCCAATCCCCTCTTTTTCTCCGGGGTATAGGCAGAAATAATCGGTCGGTCGTTGCTGAAATAAGCCCCTTCGCCAATCCCCGTTAAAAACCGAAAGATGAAAAGAGAGACAAAGGATTGGGCCAGACCTGTCAACAGGGACATTAGCCCCCACCAGGCGGTGCAGGAAACCAGGACGATCTTCCTTCCCAAGCGGTCCCCTAAGTGGCCTGCAGGAAGCTGCATGAGGGTGTAGGCATAAAAGAATGCGGTCGCTAATATTCCGGCCTTCGCATAGGTGAGTTTAAATTCCTGAAGAATGGGGATCAGCAGTGGGGAAAGGGAGGAACGGACCATGTAATTGGTCACCCATCCAAAGACCATGACGGCCCAGACGGTATGATATTTTTCCCACCTCATCTGGGATGTTCCTTCAAGGAGAGACTGATCTCTTGGGCGGTCTTCCGAATCTCTGAGATCACTCCTTCCATTTTTTGGGGGTGGAGACTTGAAGTGAACCCCACCACCCAGATGGCAGCAGGAGGGAGGTGTGGAATCTGAAGAGGGGCGGAGATCGCTCTGACCCCATTCATATATTCCTCATCATCGATCGCATAGCCTCTCTTTTTTGTTTCCTCGACTTCTCTGAGAAATCTTCTTGGATCGGTAATCGATTTCGGTGTATACCTTTTTAATCCAATCTTTTGAATAACCTCTCTTACCCTTCTCTCCTCAAGCAAACTGAGAAAAACCTTTCCGGTGGCCGCAGCGAGAAGGGGAAGCCTGGTCCCGGGGGGCGAAGTAATCTTCATCTCTTGGTGGGATTCAACGACCTCTAAAATTGTAATGTGGTCTCCATTCATGATCCCAAGGAATACAGTCTCCCCAACCTTTTCCATCAACTTCTCCATGAGGGGTCTGGCAATATCTCTCAATTCAAGTTTTTTGTAACTCTTTCTCCCCAACTCTAAAAGGGTATATCCTAAACTAAATTTTTTATGAAAAGGGTCTCTCACCAAAACTCCTAACTCTTCCAGGGCAGAGGTAATCCCGTGGACCGTGCTTTTCCCGATCTTCAGACGTTTGGCGATCTCACTGAGACTAAGGCCGGTGGAGGCATCGGCAAGAAGGTGTAAGATTCTAAACGCTTTTTTAACGGAAGGGGCAGAATAGGCCATTTTCTTATTTGTTCACCAGATTGAACATTTAAATTTTATTTAACAGACCTATTGATTTTTGTCAACCTTATTTTATACTATTTATGAAATTACTTTATCATGGAAGGAACTTATTCGGTTAGGGGAGAGTAAAATTTGTTCACTATGAAGAACTATGGTTTAACCCTGAGATTGAAGAGTGAAAGCCCCCCTTGATTATTTCAAATTTTTAAATTAGGATGGAAGCGACCTCATCGACAGAACTCCTATCGAGGCAGGAGTCATCCGGAGTTGAAAATGGAGTCAGGGTCTGTTTTTCAAAAGAAATTTATAAAACCTCAACGGGTATGGAAATGGGAGATCGCCATCTATCTCTATTTGGCTGGAATGGGAGCAGGTGCTTTCATCATCGGAACCCTGATCCTCTGGTTTGCCAGCCCTTGGCTTCCCCCAAAATTTTGGCCTTTTTGGAATTACTCGATCGATCTGACCAAAACCGCCATCCTATGGGGACCCCTTTTTGTAGCGATCGGAGCGCCCTTTCTTGTCTTAGACCTCGGAAAGAAGATGAAGTTCTATACCGCCTGTTTAAACCCTAAAACCTCCTGGTTGGCCAGAGGCTTCCTCATCCTTTCCGCATTTATTATAATTGGATTGGTCCTCTTTGTAGGTTCATCAGCCTTTAATCCACCAAGAACAACGGTTTGGATAATCCTGGAGAGCATCGGAATTGTTCTGGCTTTTTCAACGGCTATCTATACCGGGATCCTCCTTAAGTCAATCAAATACGTTCCTATCTGGAACACCCCACTTCTCCCCCTACTCTTTCTAATCTCCGCCTTATCGACAGGATCGATGGGGATTATTCTCTCTCTCTTGGGTTTCGAATTGATTCCTTCGGGGCATCTCCTTCTAAAAAGGTTAACCTATACCGAACAGATTTTTATATTTCTTGAAGCCATCGTCCTGATCCTCTACCTCGTTTCAAGGTATCGGCAAAGGGATCAAGGAGAAACTTCTGTTCGTCTCCTTCTTTCAGGTCCATTGAGGTTTCTCTTCTGGGTGGGAATTGTGCTTATTGGATTTGTCTTTCCCATCCTGCTTGAATTCCTCTATACCCACCTGGCCCAACCTGGCCTTTTGATAATCACCGGAGTCTTTTTATTAGCAGGAGGGTTCTTCCTTCGGCTGGGAATCCTTGCCTCAGGGATTAAAGAGCAACTTCCGATGCATAAATTGATTGAGATGAAGATCAATATGAATTACCCAAAACCGGGCGAATTCTCTTGAAAGGAGATTCCATGACGGTTGTTCAGAGGGGCGTTGTCCCCTATGAAAATTATTCTTGGAACAGGGCTAAGGTGGAATGATATAAACTTCAGGATAAGCGTGTGAGACACGATCAAGGAGGATACAATGCATGGTAAGGTATTGATGGTGGACCATGAAAAATGCACAGGGTGTCGTCAATGTGAGCTGGTTTGTTCAGTCTTTCACACGGGGGCAAGCAATCCCAGCCGGGCGCGAATCAAGGTGATGAAATGGGAGCATGTAGGATTCTACCTCCCGATGACCTGTCAAAACTGTGAGAAACCTTTCTGCACAGAGGTTTGTCCAACCAAAGCCTGCCATCGGGATCTGGAAAATCAAAGGGTGATCATTGATAAGGATAAGTGTATTGGTTGCAAGACCTGTGTCGTTGCCTGTCCATTCGGTCACCCCTTCTTCGATCCCATCGATCGGGTGACGGTAAAGTGTGACTATTGCGATGGAGACCCTCAGTGTGTTCGATTCTGTGAGGTGAAGGCCGTCAATTATGTGGAGGCCGATAGGGTCCAGATGGCCAAAAGAAGGGAAGTTTTTACAAAATTTTCTGACCTCCTTAAAATCGAAAGGTGAAGAAGGAAACCCCTAATCGTTAAATTAGGACTTCCACCATGAGGATCAATGTCGAAATTCTTGGGATTCCAATGATTTCTGACATCATCGGAAAGAAAAAAATAGAATTGGACATTTCCGGAAATACCGTGAAGGATGTACTGGAAGAACTGATCGAGCGGTATGGGAGGAAAGTGAGGGAGGCATTATACGACCCCCAGGGCAATTTTGATTTGATGATTCAGGTTTCCCTCAATGGAAAAACGATCCTCTCCCCAGATCAGCATGATACCCCCCTGAAGGAAGGAGATTCCCTTCTCCTGATGTTACTCCTGGCCGGAGGGTAAGGGCAAGGATTTATAAAATGGTTCACCATTCTGAACATGAATCATTGTCGGGGTTTGGGAATGAGGAATTCTTAACCCCCTCATGGAGCGATAAACCCGTCATAGGAAGCGGAGAAGAGCCTCTGTTTGACTTTAAAACGAGTTTAGAGTGACCCTTAAGTTTGTTCTTGACAAAAAAGGAAAGGTAGGATATGAATAGGGTGATCAAATTTTTAGGCCAATTAAATGTTCACTATTCTGAACCTTAATGAAAAAGGAGGTCGTTATGGCAGAAGAGAAAGAAAGGCTCTCAACTGCTGAGAGTCTCCGCAGCACTCGTACTTATGGCCAGGTGAGGTGTCATAATCCAAGTTGTATGGGTAGGATTACTCCAGAGCCCGGGGCCAAGCAGGTGAAGTGCCCGCGATGTGGTTTGGAGTGGAGGATTTATTGGATCAAGGCCGGATTCCCTCGAATTAGAGGTCCGGTTTGGGACGTCGATGTTAAAATTGCCGAAGAGGTCTTAGCAAAAAAGATGAAGGAGGAAAAGGAAGATGGCTCTAAATAGAAAGATAGCCTACATTGATCTGTCGACAGGCAAAATAGAAATCAAACCTATTCCGATTGAGATACGGAAAAAATTCTTAGGCGGAAGGGGTCTCGATGCTTACCTTCTCTATAATCACACCGAGAAGGGGTGTGACCCTCTCGGGCCCAAAAACACCCTTTTTGTAAGCGCCGGGTTTCTGAGTGCCACCCTGGCCTCCGCCACTGCCCGAACCCATGTGATGGCAAAATCCCCCCTTGGAGGGATGCTTGGAAGTTGCAATATGGGCGGCTTCTTTGCCCCTGAATTGGCGTGGGCAGGCTTTCATCACCTCGTCATCAAAGGGAAGGCTGACAAACCTGTCTACCTCTGGATCCATAATGGAAAAATTGAAATTCGGGATGCCCGACATCTCTGGGGAAAGACGGTCACCGAAACCCAGTGGGCAATTCGAGAAGAATTGGGAGATGAAGACATCAAGAGTATGGTGATCGGTCAGGCTGGAGAGAATCTGGTTCGTTATGCCAATGTGATGACCGGGATCAAAAACTCAGGGGGAAGAACGGGAATGGGAGCGGTGATGGGCTCTAAGAATCTGAAGGCCATCGCTGCCCGAGGAACTATGGATATCAAGATTGCCCACCCGAGAGAAGCCCTCGAGTACAATAAACGTTTTATTGACCAGATTACCAGTGCAAAGGTTAACCAGACTCAGGGAGCCCTTGGAACCCCTTTTATCTGGGGAGCAACCAATTCCTGGGGGGGGATCCGGTGTAGGAACTTTCAGTATAATCAGATGCTCTATTGTGATGAGATTGAGCCCGAATCGATTGATGAAAATGCTACAGAGACCATTGGGCCTTATCATATGGCAGGTTGTTTTGGATGCCAAGTCCACTGTCGAGCCAAATATAAAATTCCAACTGGACCCTATGCAGGAGTATATGATGAGGGTCCTGAATATACCTCACAGGGGGCTTTTTGTGGTGAGCCTGATATCCCAAGCTTAGAGGCCCTTCTTACCGCTAATCATTTGGTCGATCAGTGGGGAGTGGATAATCTTGAAATTGGAAGCTTGATCTCCTGGGCGATGGAGCTTTACGAGCTTGGAATCTTAACCAACAAGGAGACGGAGGGTCTCGAGTTAAGGTTTGGAAACGCAGAGGCCATGTTAGAAATGATAAGGCGAATCTGTTTCAGGGAAGGTTGGCTTGGGGACACCCTTGCTGAAGGAGGAATCATTGCCTCTGAAAGGATTGGGAAGAACTCCTTCGACTACCTGATTCAGGTCAAAGGGGTCAGCAACCTCCATTCCGATGAGCGGGCTACCCCTGCCCTGGCCCTGAACATTGCCACCGCTTCTCGAGGATCAGACCATCTCCGAAGCCGACCCGCGATCGACCTGTACCATCTTCCGGTGGAGGTGCTAAGAAAGATTTACAGCACCCCAGTCCCTTACGATGGTCCACTTAGTTCTGAGCATACAGAATATATTGGCAAGCCATGGCAGGTCTTCTGGCAGGAAAACTGTTACATGGCGGTCGATTGCCTGGGAATCTGTAAGTATCACACCGTCTTTTTAGGTGCGACACTTCCCAATTTTGAGGACTGGGCAAAAGTTATCTACTACAATACCGGCTTGGAGTTTACCCCACGAGAAATTTGGGAGGTTGCAGAACGATGTAATATGATGGAGCGTCTCTTTAACCTTCGTGAAGGGTTGACAAGGGAGGACCTTTATAGAGGCGATATGCTCAATCACCGCTACTTTGATGAGCCCACCCGAAGGGGAGCGCCCGATGTGATTGGCAGGGTAATCGATCGTGAAAAATTCCGTAAAATGATTGATGAGTTCTATGAATATAAGGGCTTGGATAAAAATGGGATTCCAAAACCTGAAACGTTAAAAAGGCTTGGCCTGGAAAATGAACCATCCCACTTATTGTAATAAAAACGAAGTTGACGAATAAGAGCCGATGAGACGAGTAGAATCTGTATTTGCTCAATTCGTCTTAATTCGAGTCATTCGTCATAATGAAAGGAGAAAGATCGAATGGAGCCTACGGGGAAAGTTCTTGTGATCGACCACGAAAAATGCACAGGATGTAGACTCTGTGAACTGGTCTGCTCGGTTTTCCATGACGGGGTCTCTAATGCCATAAGGAGCCGAATCAAGATTATGAAATGGGAGGCAGAGGGCCTTTACATCCCCATGTCCTGTCAGCAGTGTCAGGATGCGCCCTGTAAGATCATCTGTCCTGTAAAAGCGATCTCCCGTGACGAGAGACTAAACCGAGTGGTCGTGGATCAGACGAAATGTATTGGGTGTCGCTCCTGTGTTTCGGTTTGCCCCTTTGGTGCAATGAACTTTAATGTGATCGATCGAAAGGTATTTAAATGTGACCTCTGCGATGGAGACCCTCAATGCGTTCGATTCTGTGATGTCAAAGCAGTGGATTATGTGGAGGCAGACCGAGTGAGCACCCTGAAGAAAAGATCCGCAGCCGAGAAAATCTCCGCTGCTCGAAAAGAGGCAATCGCCTTAGAGGCAGAATTACGCTAATAAAGATGGGGGCTTACCGCCCCCATCCCCTTTAACTTCCCTATCCTCCTGCCAGTAGGACCAGCAGGTGAATCTCATCTCCATCCTTCACAGGTTTTGCAAGTTCGTTCGGGAAAGCAGGGGCATGATTGAGATAAACCTCTACGACGTTTCTGAGTTTATCCTTCCTTGCAAATAAGGCTTTTTCCATCTCAGGAAACCTCTTGACCAGGTTGTTCAAACATTCACCCACTGTCTTCCCTTCTACCTCCACCACCTCTAAACCATTGGTATACTGCCTGTGGGTGGCATGGAGGTGTACTTTAACCGCCATCTCTCATTCCTTTCGCAATCGATTAAATTTTTCCCTTGAGCAAGGTGTGGGCAACGACTCTTCTTTGAATCTGGTTCGTTCCCTCAAAAATCTGAATGACCTTGGCATCTCTCATCATCCGTTCTAAGGGATGATTTCTGGTCAGGCCGTGCCATTGAAGGAGTTGAACTGCATCGATGGTCACCTGCATGGCTACATCCGAAGCAAAATATTTCGCCATGGCAGAAAACATCTGAACCGGTATGCCCTTCACCTTCTCATCGATCATTGCGGCAGATTTATAGACCAGTGCCCTGGCGGCTTCAATCTCAATGGCCATATCTGCCAACTTCGATTGGATGACCAAGGTTTCATCCTTTCGGGTTAACCAATCCCTCTGCCTTCCAAACTCGATGACATAATCCAGAGCCCCCTGGGCCAACCCTACTGCCTGAGCAGCAATGGCAGGCCTGGATCGGTTCAGGGTTCTCATCATCAGCCACCAACCTACTCCTTCCTCCCCAATCCTTTGAGCCACAGGAACTCGAACATTCTCCAGAATCACCTCTGTGGTATTAGACCCCCGGATGCCCATCTTCTCCTCTACCTTCCCTACAGAGAGACCTGGCGTCCCCTTCTCAATCACGAACCCTGTGATTCCCTCCATTTTCTTATCGAATTGGGTCGTGGCAAAGACCGTATAAAAATGGGCCACCCCTCCATTCGTAATAAAACACTTCCTTCCATTGAGTCGATAATAGTCCCCTTCCAAAACCGCCCGGGTTCGAATGGAGGCTGCATCAGAACCGGTCTCAGGCTCGGTTAAACAGAAACAGATTAGAGCCTTCTCTTTGACAATCCTTCCTAAAATATCCTCTTTTAAAGAGGGAGACCCTCCTAAGGCCACTGGCATCGTCCCCACTGCTTGAACAATCACGAGAAGGGCCGAAGAGGCACAGACCTTGGCAATCTCCTCAACAATCATGCAGAAGGAGGTGATATCCCCCTCTTGCCCCCCATACTCTTTCGGAATGAGGAGGCTCATAAAACCCTCCTGGGCAAACTGCTCGGCAATATCCCAGGCAAATTCCCCCTTTTCATCGATCTCTCTGGCACGGGGGCCGACAATCTTAGTGGCCACCTCTTGTGCCTTCTGTCTCCATCCTTCCCGAACCTTTTCAACATCTCCCATGTTTTTTATCTCCATATCTTCAACATCTTCCTTAAATTTTTAAAAGGGGAATTACATATTCCAGCCTCCTGAGACCTCGATCAGGGCACCGGTGACAAAACTCGCCTCATCAGAGGCTAAAAAGGCAACCACATTCGCCACCTCCTCGGGTTGTCCCATTCTCCTTAGAGGGGTGTCTTCAAGGATCATCCTCTGATACTTCTCTGGCATCCTTGAAATGGTCGGGGTCAGGATCAACCCGGGTAAAACCACATTGACATTGATCTGATAACGGCCAAGTTCCCTCGCAACGCTCTTGGTGAGGCCGATGATTCCTGCCTTTGCAGAGGTATAACTGATCTCAGAAATCGCTCCTGCCTTTCCCCAGACAGAGGAGATATTGATGATCTTTCCATAATTGTTTTGAATCATATGGGGGGCTACTGCCTGGATACAGTTAAGCGTTCCTTTCAAATGGACGCCCAATACCGCTTCCCAATCCTCCTCTTTCACATCCAGAAGTTTGGCAGGACGGTCAAACCCAGCGTTATTGACCAGAATATCGATCCTCTTCCATTCATTTAAAACCTGCTTCACGCTCGAATCAACCTGCTCTTTGTCTGCTACATCGACAGTAAAATTTAAGCCCTTCTTCCCCAGGTCCTCGATCTCTTTTCGAACCTGGTTCCCGGTATCAGGATTTTTCTCAAAGAGGACAACGTCGGCTCCTTCCTGGGCCATCTTCAAGGCAATGCTCCGACCGATCCCCTGTCCTGCTCCGGTCACAATCGCCTTCTTCTCCTTCAGCCTCATCAAAGCACCTCTATTTGGTCAGCCCGGGCAATATCAGGGCCAGTTTGGGAAAGGCCATCAGTATCCCAGCGTTAATGATGATGGCAACCAAAAAAGGAAATATCCCCTTAAAGATCTTTTCAAGGGGGATTTCTGGGGCAATTCCCTTAATCACGTAAACATTGACCCCTACGGGTGGAGTGATGACCCCCATCTCACTGACCAGAACAATGATGACCCCAAACCAGATGGGATCGAATCCAAGTTTGACCACCACAGGGTAGATGACTGGCACGGTGAGGACGACCAGGGCCATGGCATCCATGAAACAGCCACCAATAAGATAAATCCATACAATCACTCCCATAATCGCCATAGGGGGAAGGGGAAGCCCTCCCACCCAATCCGCCAGAATAAAGGGAATCGTTGAAACCGCCATGAAGTGGCCAAAGACCGTGGCTCCTGCAATGACACAGAGAACCATACAGGAGGTTCGTAATCCATCCCGGGTCGATTCAATAAAGGCCTTCCAGGTCAGTTCCCTTCTCACCAAGCCAATCGCCAGGGCTCCTGCTGCGCCAATCCCACCTGCCTGAGTGGGAGTAAACCAGCCAAAGAACAAACCCCCAATGACCAAGCCGAATAGGAGGAGGGCTTCAAAAATTCCTATCAAGGCCTTTGCCTTTGCTTTCATATCTGTGGAGGCCCCGGCTGGAGCACAACTTGGATTGCGCCAGCATAGAAGAGAAACGGTGATGATAAATAAGAAGGTAAGGAGGATTCCCGGGATGATCCCTGCGACAAAAAGTTTACCAATGGACTGCTCGGTGAGGATTCCATAGACAAGAAAGATGGTGCTTGGAGGGATGAGGATGCCGAGAGTCCCTGCACTGGCAATGCAGCCCGTGGCAAAGGTTTCATCATAATGGTATCTTTTCATCTCTGGAAGGGCCATCTTGCCTATGGTGGCTGCGGTGGCTGCCGTGGAACCACAGATGGCTGCAAAAAAACCACAGGCAACCACCGTGGCCATGGACAATCCCCCACGAAGACCCCCCAGGATCGTATAGGCAGCATCATAAAGCCTCTTCCCAATCCCTGAAGCAAAGGCGAAAGAACCCATCAGGATAAACATCGGGATGGCACTTAAAGGAAAATTGGAGAACTGCTCAAAAAAGTCACGGGCCAGAAGCCTAAGACCTGCATGGAGAGAACTGAGGTAAGAAAATCCAATAAATCCCACAAAGGCCATGGAAAAGGCCACCGGCATCTTGATGAGAAATAGAAAGATGAGCAGGGCAATTCCGATGATTCCTACATTAACTGGATCCATGGCCGAAAACCTCTTTAAGGGATTGGAGGACTTCCATCAAGAAGGCCAGACAGACTGGCACACAGCAGAAGGCCAGGAAGAAGGCAAAAGGATAAAAAGGGATATGAGAGGTGGACCCAATCTCCCCTGCCTTTTTAAGGGAGATGCCATAAAGAATACTCTGCCAGAGAATAAGAACAAAGAGAATCAGAGATAAAAAAGAACTGATGCTTGTGATGCCTGCCCGAATCCGTTTTGGAAATCGATCAAGGATAAACTCTACCCGGATATGCCTTCCAAGGAGGAAGGTAAATGCAATGGCTGGGGCAATCGCCACAATCTGAGAAAAACCGATAACCTCCGTTGCCCCTGGAAGAGGCCATAAAAAAAGCTTCGCCCCGATCACATCAATTAAATTAACAAAAAACATCAATAAGATACCGATCATTCCAAGCCATTCAATGGAATGGCTAAATGACCGGGTAAATTTATCCACTCTGTTGACCCATTTCTCCATGGTAACCCTTATCCTTTGAGGGGCATTCCTCCTTCAGGAATCAGAATTAGAAGGAGGAATGCCGAAGATTACCCCAATTATTTCAATCGAACCTCTGCAGGTCCGGTGGAAGATTTTACTCCCAACTCCTTCTGCTTCTTGGTCCAGTGCTCAATTCGGAATTTGATAAAATTGATCAACTCCCGGGTCTCTTTTTCCTGATAGCCTGCAGCTACCATTGACTTCACATACTTATCCAATACAGGCTCAACCGCTTTCTTCCACTTGGTGATCTCTGGACCTGAAAGTTCGATAAACTGCAACCCCTTCTCCTTTCCCAACTGTTTCCCATCGATATCGATTTCATTCCACATCGTGGCCAGTTTCTCTTCAAAAGGATATTCATTGAAGATCTTCTGCAGATGGGGAGGCAACTTGTTCCAGGTATTTTTGTTCATCACCAGATAGAAGGTGTAAACCTGACCGATGGGCCAGCATTCGGTAGCATATTTGGTGACCTCTGCTAATCGAAAGGCTCGAAGGGTCTCCATTGGAATCATCAACCCATCAATGACCTTCTTCTGGAGGGCCTCATAGGATTCTGGCATAGGGATGGATCGTGGGGTTCCACCCAATGCACTCACTACCTCTGCAATAAAGCCAAGCCCCCTTAGGGTCATTCCCTTGAGGTCTTCCATTTTATAGACAGGTTTGGTTGCCGAGAGGACCACATTGACAGGACTGGTATGCATGGCGAGCATGTGGACCTTATCCCATTCCTTTGGCTTGAACTGCCTGTAGAAGTCATTGGCCACGTGGTTTGCTACCCATGCATTGGGGAATCCAACGGGAAGGTCAAGGGCCTCTGTCATCCGAAAACGACCGAAGGTATAACCAATATTTGAAAAGCCAATGTCCGCAATCCCCTCCACCACCCCGTCATAGATTTTTGGAGCGGTCAGCAGAGTCCCTGCAGTGAATAGACGAATCTTCAGTTCCCCTCCAGAGCGGGCTTCGAGGTCCTTAATAAACTCCTCACAGATTTTAGACTGTCTTGCAGGAACAGGAAAATAGTTCGCAAGTTTCAGTTCCACTGCTCCCCAAACGATCGAAGGACCTAACATAACGATTAAGACCAACCCTATTAAGATTATTCTGTGTTTCATAACCTCTTCCCTCCTTCTCAGTATTTTAGGTTTTCCTAAACGTTTCCCTTGACGATTTTAAAAATCTTCACCTCCTTTCTTCCTTTCATCCTCTACCTTTAAATGAAGGGATAATAAATCGGTTAGATCTTTCCTTCCCTTTTGAGGATTTCTCTGATCTCCTCTCTCAATCGGCTTTTGTCAACCTTGCCAACTCGAGTTAAGGGCATTTCCTCGACTACCTCTATCCTTTCGGGAAGATAGAGAACAGAGGTCTTTTTCTCTTTAAGAAAGGCGATCACTTCTTCAAAGGAGATCTTCATTCCTTTTTGGGGTTTAATAAAGGCACAGACCTTCTCACCCAGGACAGGATCGGGCATGGCCACTGCAGCAACCTGCTCGACCTTTGGGTGAGCGCTGATTAAATTCTCCACCTCCTTCGCGCTGATGGTTTCCCCCCCTCGTTTAATAGTATCTTTTTTCCGACCTGTAATGATCAAACGCCCCTCATTATCGAATTTGGCGATATCACCGGTTCGATAGAACCCATCCGGGGTAAAGGCCTCCTGATTTTCTACCTCTGATTTATAGTAACCTCGAAAGATGCAGGGACCTCTCGCCACCAGCTCACCCTCTGTTTCAGGAGGAAGAGGGTTTCCATTTGGATCAAGGACTTTAAATTCATCATAAGGACAGATCGGCCACCCAACCGTATGGAAGACAACCTCTTCTGGGTCTTCATACCGTGTCTGAGAGCAGGGTCCCTCGGAACTCCCATAGACATTGTAGAATTTGCATTTCAATCGGTCATAGACTTTTCGGATCACCTCAGGAGGCATATAGGATCCCCCTGTTGCAATCACCTGGAGTGAGGAGAGATCGTATTGGTCGAGTTCTGGGAGGTCCACGATCTGTTGGACCTGGGCCACTGCCAAAATCGTTGTGGTCACCCTCTCCTTCTCGATTGCCTCCAAGATATCCTTGGGATGGGTGGAGGGAATCATCACCACTTTCCCTCCTGTAAGAAAAGAGGGATTTAAGGAGACCTCGATGGCCATATTATGGGTAATAGGGGTAGCGATTAAGGTAATATCGCGAGGACTTCTCTCCCAGGCCTTAGCCCGATATTCCACATTGCAGAGAAAGTCGTTATGGGTCCTTGGAACTAATTTGGGAAGTCCGGTGGTCCCTCCGGTTGGCATTAAATGACAGATTTCATTCGGATCAGGTCTAAAGGGTTCAAGATAACCTTTTGGATATTTGGTGAGGTCAATTTCCCTTAAAATTTTATTAAATGAAAGCGTCCCTTCGGGCAACTCCCCCTCTTTTTCCTTAGGGGGTTCTATCACCAGAATATGTTTTAAAGGAGAAGGACGAGACCGAATGTTAGAAATCATGGGCCGATAATCTATCTTTTCAAACCGAAGAGGAACAACCCAGGCTTTGGCTTCGGTCAGTTCGCAAAAATGCTCTATCTCCCTTTGAGAAAACCGAGGGATGCACATTACAGGAATCGCCCCAATTTTATGAAGCCCATAATAGGCATAGACAAACTCTGCCCAGTTTGGAATCTGCAAAAGAACTCGGTCCAGTCTCTTAATCCCCAATTCAAGAAAGGCAATGGCTGCCCGATCTGTCCACTCTCTGAGTTGCCGGTAAGTCCATCGGACCTCCCCTGCGACCAGGGCCTCTTTACGGGGATAGAGGTCACAGGTCCGATCTAACATCTCCCCAAAGGTGAGCCCCCACCACCATCTTTTTTGGGTATAAAGATCAACAAATTCTTTTGGGAAAGGAGTAGTTCCCTCCAGTGGCATCGGTTTTTCCTTAAGGGTTAAATGTATAGAAGAAGAAACAAAAAAAATATATATTTTTTCCCAATACAAATCAAGTGGAAAAGAATGCATCAATAGAATTATTTAGAAAAATATTTCATAGGCCTCCGCCCTTTCTTCTGAAGGAATCTCCATCACGAAGGGGTTAAAAAAGGATTCCCTCTGATCGGTCAGATATCCTTCCAGATGGGTTTCCGCTTTTCTAAGAATGCCTTGAGGCCTTCCACTGCATCATGGGACTTCATCAACTCCTCAAGATAGATCTTTTCAATGGCCTTCAGTCCTTTTCCCGGATCATCATTGAGCCCAGCAAGTGTAGCCTCCTTGGCCAGCCTTAATACGATTCCACTTAATTTTTTAAACTTTTCGATAAACCCATTCACCTCTTCTTGAAAGGACGCCTCTGGAACCACCTTATTGATCAATCCTAAGTTCAATGCCTCCTGCGCGCTAATCGTCTCCCCAGAAAGAATAAGTTCCATAGCCTTCTTTCTTCCAATGATTCTTGGAAAGATCAGAGCAGCAATGGGTGGAAAGACTCCTACCTGAATTTCGGGTTGACCGAATTTCGATTTCTCGGTCGCAAGGACCATGTCACAATAGAGTGCCAGTTCACATCCTCCACCGAGGGCCGAGCCATTCACCACCGCGATGGAAGGGACCTTGAGATCATCCATCAGATGGAACATCTTGTGAAAGACTTCGATCATCTTATAAACCAGATCCCCAAGATGTTCTCCCACATCCACGCCTGCTGAAAAAGCCTTCCCGACCGCCTGAAGGGTTAATAATTTAAGGGCCTTCTCCTTTTTTAATTCCTCCAGATAGGTATTAATCTCCTCCATCATTTCGATATTGAGAACGTTTAAGGGAGGACGGTTTAGGGTAAGGGTTGCCACGCCCTCTTTAAACTCTGTCAAGATAAACTTAAAACCCATATCGATCACCTCCTCGTATAAATATCCCCGATCTAAAAATTCGGGATTAAAAGGTAGATTAAAAAGATACCCCTTGGGCAAATAAACTCTTTTTTATGCCCAAAGGGGTATCCCATTTTGACGACCCAATTTAAAAGTTTTTCCTAAACTTTTTGACTCTTTTACTTCTTCTGGGGTTTTGCCAGCACTTCTTCAAAGAAGTCCATATCCATGAGCCTGCCTTCCGCAATCCCCTGACGATACTTGATAAAATCGATGAGATCCTGACCTGTAATCTTCTTGGTATTGAAGGCGCCGAATCCTAGGAAGGCCTCGCCCATCATGTTGGCAGCCAGCCAGTGCCGGTTATAATTTTTGGTCTGATCCCAGAAGAACTTCTTCTTTGCCCTGATTGAGTCAATCGACTTGATCAAACATCCAGGGAAGAGGTTAGCAAAGGTCCAGACCACTCGATCGACTTCCGCATCCAGTAAAGAAAAATCATAATCATTCGCCTTGAGTTTACTGTTGACCCATTCCCTGGCCTGTTTAAATTCATCCCCGCTCTTAAACTCGCCATATACAATCTCGCCATCCTTAACAAAAGTGTCGGTGATCACCTGGGGATTTCGGACCCAATTCCCTTTCTCATCCTTAAGCACAGGAACCGCTTTTGAGATGAGCCCTTTCCATCGCATCTTGTAGGCGCTCCACATCTCACAGCTCACACAGTTCCACATCGCATCTTCCATGCTTAGAAACCAGGGAAGGAAGTCGGTTGCTCCTCCATCCGGGGCAGAGCCATGGCGTGGACCTGCCTGACCAAAGACCGCCAAATCAGAAGCAATCGCAATGTCACAGGCCATCCCAATCTCCTGTCCTCCTGCAACCCTCATCCCGTTTACCCTGCAGATTACAGGTTTCTTACACATCAGAATGGAATCCACCATATTGTTGAAGAGCTCCATATAGGCTCCATACTCTTCGGGACGTCTACTATAGTATTCAGAATACTCTTTTGTGTTTCCACCGGTGCAGAAGGCAAAGGGGCCAGTTCCAGTGAATACCGTGGCAACGACAGAACGATCCGTCGAAGAGTTCTCAAACCCTGCGATCACTCCCTTGACCATCTCGGTGGTATAGGAGTTATACTGGGCAGGGTTGTTGAGTCGAATCCATGCCACATAGAGACCTGGGACGACATTCCCTTTGGGATCCTTCAAGGGTCTCTTCTCATAAACGGTGCAAGGGGGCTCTGTTCCCCAATGCTCTGAACCATAACGATCGTGATTCTTAATCTCATCCTCTCTCGGCATCCAATCCAATGCCATAAAAACTCCTCCTTTCTTAAATGAAATTTTTGGTTAGTAAAGATTATACTCTATCCTTAAACCTACAAAATTTAAAAATCGGGTGTTAAGACAATTCGTTTTGCTGGAGAACCTGCCTTGTGAACCTCCTCAAAAACCGACTCAATCTGACTCATCGGTCGAGTCTCAACAAAGGGTCCAATGTCAATCTTTTTGCTGAGAACCATATCCAGGACAATCGGATAATACTCGGGTAAACATCCCCAGGTGCCTATGATCTCGGCATCAAAAGCCATCAGACGGGAGATGCTATATTCATTCTTGGCTAACCCAAACCCAATGACGATTAGTTTCCCAGTAAAGGAGAGAAGTTCCAGGGCAAGATCCTGACCTGCTTTGGTCCCACTCACCTCAAAGATCTTCCAGCCAAATCCTGCCTCCAGTCCATTCTTCTTACAGATTTCACGAAACTCGTTTCGAATGTCCTTAATCGCCTTATCCTGAGAACTGATCACAAAATCAGCCCCATACTTGAGGGCCCTCTGCAATTTTTCGGGATTGCGGGCAATCCCAATCACCACCTTGGCCCCCAATGCCTTTGCGGTCTGAGCCATATAGACTCCTACTCCTCCCGTCACCCCAATGATAATCACCTGATCCCCGGGTTCGAGGTTTGCCCTTTTTGCCGCTTGATAAGGTGTGGTCACTGCATCCGCCACCACCGCTAAGTGTTCGAGTGGCATAGCACCCCGATTTCTCACCTCACAGAGGTCAATGGAAGGAACCGGAATGTGGCTTGAAAAACCACCATAAATCCCAAGACTATTCCCAGGCATCTTCTGGGCTAAGCAACGGTTTCCTCTTCCAGTCTTACAGAGGAGGCACTGACGGCAGGGCATGACTGCGGGGATGATTACCTCTTTTCCAACCCATTTCTCATCCCCAGCGACGACGGTCCCACTGATCTCATGACCTAACGTCAGAGGAGGTTTTTGGACAGTAGGGACTCCATCATAGAAGTAACCCAAGTCCGTGTGGCAAACCCCACAACCTGCTACTTTGACCAGCACTTCTCCTGATGATAAGGATGGAACAGGGATGGAGGTTTTAGCCAACTTACCAGGCTTCACCTCTCCGGTCTCCTTGTCCTTTGTGGTCGGTTGAACCATTTGCCAGGTTTCAATCTTATCAGGAACTGCTGACATACATATCACCCCTTTCTATTTAAAATCACAAAGTTGAAATTTTACCTGCTCTCTTAAAACAGGCTCTCCTTATTATATTTTCATCCCCCCTTTCTAAAATTAGATTATATCTTTTCCTTCCACCAATCCACTATCTAAAGACGAAGGTTAGGTCATTCCCAGGCCCCCATCCACACAGATGAGTTGACCTGTGATATAGTTGGCATCGTCGGAGGCAAGAAAGACGAAGGTCGGGGCAACCTCCTCTGGTTCAGCAAACCGACCCAGCAAAATCCTACCCATATAAATTTCCCTGAGTTTTGGATCAGTTCTAATCTTCTCTGTCATCTCTGTACTCACATAACCTGGAGAGATCACGTTGACCGTAATCCCATAACCTGCCAACTCTCGTGCGGCGGATTTCGTGAGGGCAATAATCCCCCCTTTGGCTGAACTATAATTGATCTGCCCTTTAGTTCCAGAAATGCCCGCCGCTGAAGTCACATTGATAATCTTCCCACTCTTTTGTTCCATCATGTATTTAGAGGCGGCTTGAATGCAGAGGAATGGTCCCTTAAGATGAATGTCGATCACTTCGGCCCATTGCTCCTCCGTCATTTTATAAAGCATCCCTGGTCTGGTGGCTCCGGCATTATTGACCAGGATATCGATCTTGCCAAATTGATCCACACATGTTTTGATGATCCTTTCTGCATCTGACTTCAATGCCACATTCCCCTTAACAGCGATTGCTTTTCGACCCATCTTTTCGATCATCTCAACGACTTCCTGGGCAGGTTGCTCTTTGGTTGCGAAGTTGACCACGACATCTGCTCCCTCCTTGGCAAAGGCAAGGCACACAGCCCTGCCAATCCCTCTACCTCCACCTGTCACAACCGCTGCCTTTCCTTCCAACCGTCCCATAGAATTGCCCTCCTATGATTTTACAATTATTTGTGAATATATTCTCATGAATGAACAAAAAATACTATATTTTTATTTCAAAAACAAGTAAAATTTTGCACTTTTTATAACTCATTGAAAAAATAATGGTTTTTGACAATCTTGATTGATTTCTATTTAAATAATTTTTGGGCAACCACTAAGCGGTGAATCTGATTTGCTCCTTCATAAATCTGGGTCACCTTTGCATCCCGCATCATCCGTTCCAGAGGATAATCTTTCATATACCCATAACCTCCAAGAATCTGGACGGCATCGGTGGTCACCTTCATGGCGACATCAGAGGCAAAAATTTTGGCAATCGCAGAAAGTCTCTCAGAATCAGGATGTTGGGTCATGATTTGGTCAACCACTTTGTATACCAAGGCACGAGCTGCTTCAATTTGGGTGGCCATATCAGCAATCATAAACTGGATGGCTTGAAATGTGGAGATGGGTTTGTTGAATTGGATACGTTCATTGGCATAATGGATCGCATAATCGAGAGCCCCTTGAGCAATGCCAACCGCCTGAGCTCCTATCGCTGGCCTGGATAGATGAAGGGTATTTAAAGCAATCTTCCAACCATCCTCTTCCTCTCCAAGACGATTCTCTATGGGAACCCTGCAGTTTTCAAATATTAAATCAGTGGTCACAGCCCCCCTCATCCCAAGCTTCTCTACCTTTTCACTAAATTGAAGCCCGGGGGTGTTATTTTCGACCACAAAGCCGGTAATGGCTTCTTTCCCTCGGCGAGGATCAGTGGTAGCAAAAACGGTGTAGAGATGGGCCATACTGCCATTGATGACAAAACCCTTACGGCCATTGAGGAGATATTCTCCCCCCTTTTTTTCAGCCCTTGTTTTTATGGAACCAAGATCCAATCCAATCTCTGGCTCACCAAACGCAAAGGCAACAAGGTTGTTTCTTTCACTTATTTGTGTGAAATAATGCTCTTTCTGGATGGAATTGCCTCCTGTGAGAATGGGATTACTCCCCAAGCCCTGTCCAAGGATCAACATGGATGAGGAACCACAAACCTTAGCAATCTCTTCTATCACCAGGCAAAAAGAGAGAAGGTCTCCATTGGTTCCTCCATATTCCTCTGGAAGGAGAATGGAAAGAAACCCTTGCTTTCCAAATGTCTCTACTAAATCCCATGGAAAATGCCTGGTGGCATCGAGTTCTTTGGCTCTGGACTGGAGACGCTGGGCAGTTTTGACAGCGGTTTCCCTGATCATCTCCCTCTCTTTCCCTATATTCATCAGTAAAATCTCCTCATTTTTTAAACGCCTTGAACGAATGGGTAATTGCTAAAATAGATAAAGGGGATGACTTTGTTAAGGACAAACCCAACTGGCATAGAAAAAATCTCTTTCCCTCTTTTCTAAACCAAGAATGCTGGTGAATAATTTTTGGGGTTCTTGCCCGCCCTGTAAATTAGGGATTGACTTTAGAGGCCTTTTGTCACTTTTTTCACTAATGGGTCTCGCAACCCTGGAGTAGGATTGCAGGTAAAATATGATGGAAAGAGGTTGTCAAAAAATAAATTACTCGATCTTCAGTTCAAGGTTGATCATCTCCCCACCCCTTGTAAAACCCATCGCCCTAAAAAATTTGAGTAGATCCCAATCGCTCCAATTGACTAAAGTATAGACCATACTCACGCCAATCGCCTTTAGATTTTTACAGAATTCTTCTCCCAATCTTCTGGCAACCCCTCGATGTTGGTAATCTGGATCAACCCCAATCGTCCTAATCCATCCAATCGTGTCAGGAATTCCAAATTCCCACCCGCTTACATCTCCAACGATAAATCCTATTACTTTACCTTCAAATTCAGCCACCAGAGAAGATAAGGGATGATGGGGATTCGGAAAGCCAATGATGTTTTTCCAATACTCCGGCCTCGTCTTACCTAAAATCTTATGATCAATCTCAACAATGGCATTCAGGTCCTCAATTCGGATTGGTCGTATGTTCACCCTCTTTAAAAATTCTTCTTCTGACATTCCATCTCTTCTCCATTTTTCCCCTGGTTTACTCGATGATGGCAATGACGGCTTCTGATTCAACTTCCTGTCCTGGCCCCACACATACCTCTTTCACTGTCCCCGTAATCGGGGCGACAATGGGCATTTCCATCTTCATCGCCTCTAAGATGGCCACTGGATCATTCTCCTGAACCTTGTCCCCTGGTTTTACTGCGACAGAGATAATCTTTCCTACCATCGGTACGGTTACCGGTGTTCCCATAATTTCATCCCTCCTTATTCGAATTCACTCTCCATTATTTAAGTCCCAAAACATGTCGGGAAATGATCACCTTTTGAATATTCGATGTCCCCTCTACGATCTGATAGGACTTTGCATCCCGATAGAATCGTTCCACCGGGTATTCCGATGAAAATCCATAGGAACCAAAGATCTTCACAGCGGTGTTGGCGGCTCGAACGGCAACCTCAGCAGCAAAATACTTTGCGCATGAAACCTCAACGGTGTTTCTCATCCCTGCATCCCGGTTCGAGGCAGCCCTGTAAACCAGGAGCCTTGCCGCCTCCTCCTCTACATACATTTCAGCAATCTGCTCCTGAATCATTTGGAAATTGGCAATAGGCTGTCCAAACTGTTCACGCTCGTTGGCATATCGAACCGAATGCTCCCTGCAGGCCCTGGCAACCCCTACTGCTCTAGCAGCTGAGGAGAGCCTTGTATTGTCCAGCATTGACATACAGATTTTAAACCCATCTCCCTTCTGTCCCACGAGACTATCTTTAGGTAATTTCACATTCTCAAACACAATCTCCCCGGTCGGGGCACAGAAAAGACCCAACTTAGTATCGATCGCCTTCTGGGTGACGCCTGGTAGGTGCATATCGACCATAAAAGCCGACATCCCTTTATGTTTCAAGGCTCGGTCCGTATAGGCATAGACAATTCCGACGTCAGCAACAGGAACCCCAGAGATCCACATCTTTGTCCCGTTCATGATAAACCCATCCTCCACCTCCTGAACCGTTGTCTTCATTGAGGCAACATCAGAGCCTGTATTTGGCTCCGTGATCGCAAAACATCCAAGGAGGTCGGCATTAATAAGAGGAGGAATCCATTTTTGCCTCTGTTCCTCTGTGCCGAAGGCGAGAAGGACCGACTGGATGGAATTCATCTGAAGGTTAAAGGGGAGTCCCCACGAAGGAGAAATTCGGGCTACTTCCTCCGTCATTAATGTGGCCGCCAGGTATCCACTCTCATTCCCACCATACTTCTCAGGAGAGATGCATCCAAAAAAACCCAATCTTCCCATTTCTTTTACTATTTCTCGACGAAACCGATGTTCCTTTTCATCCTCCTCCATTGTAGGCGCAATCTTCTTTTCAGCAAAGTTCTTGGCCATCTCTTGCATTGCCAGCTGTTCTTCAGTCAATTTAAAATCCATAAAATTGCCTCCTTCAATTTAATTTGTGCAATAAATAACAAACTCCTATTTTTTTGTCAAGATAATTTTGGTTTGATCTCCCTAAAAACAACTTGCTGTAATTATTAAATTTTTAAAACAATCTTTAAAAATAACTCTATTTCTTGACAACCTATGCCAAATGGGTGATAAGAAAAAAGATGAGATTGATGGGTTTGGATATTGGCTCCCATACCATTGGAGTTGCGGTCAGTGATGAACTGAAGGTTACAGCTCAGGGGTTAAAAACGATTAGACGAAAATCAATGGAAGAGGATTTGAATGAAATCTCCAACCTTATCTCCGAGTTCAAAATCGAGAAAATAGTGGTTGGGCTTCCCAAAAATATGGATGGAACGCTGGGTAGACAAGCGGAGATGGTGTTCCAATGGATCAAGAAATCTAAGGAAAGAATTAATCTGCCGATTGTGACCTGGGATGAACGATTGACCACCTTAGAGGCCTCTAAGGTTTTACTGAAGGCCGATCTCTCTCGCAAGAAAAGGAAGAGGGTGATCGATAAGCTTTCTGCCGTCCTCATTCTTCAAGGATACCTTAATCAGGAAGGAAAATGAGAATCCGCTCCATTCATTTAAAGGTTTCCTTTTGGGGGGGAATCCTTCTTCTTTTCTTAATTTTTTCCACTGGGTGGCTTCTTCTCAGCCCACCCTCCAACACCCCCTTGACCAAGGTGGTCTATATCAAGAAAGGGACCCCTCTTCGTAAAATCTCAGAGAACCTTGAACAGGAGGGAATCATCCGAAGTAGACATCTTTTTATGGCCTTAGCCACCCTCCTCCATAAGAAAGGGAAGTTAAAAGCCGGAGAGTATGAATTACATACCCATATGCTTCCGATGGAGGTCCTTAACCATCTCGTGAGGGGGCAAACAAAACGTCATCTGATCACGATTGTTGAGGGTTATACTCTCGCCCAGATTGCTCAATTACTGGAAGAGTCCAATATTGTGGACCGACAGGCCTTCCTCCAAAAAGCCACTTCCTCTGATTTTATTGCTTCATTGGGTTTCTCCCATCTGGCTGGAACGACCTTAGAGGGCTACCTTTTTCCTGACACCTACTCGCTGATAAAGGAAATGGATCCTGAAGAGGTAATTCAAATCTTTGTCCAACGATTTAAAAAGGTTTTTGAACAAGAACTGGATAAACGAACAGAACCCCTCGAACTTTCTCAGAAAGAAATTGTTATCTTAGCCTCCGTGATTGAAAAGGAAACCTCCCTGCCTGAAGAAAAGCCCCTAATCTCTGCGGTGATTCACAACCGTTTAAAAAGGAAAATGCCCCTTCAAAGTGATCCCACTGTCATTTATGGAATTAAAAACTTTAATGGGAATCTCACCAAAGAGCATTTATTAACCCCTACTCCCTATAATACTTATCTGAAGACAGGACTTCCTCCCACTCCCATCTGTAACCCTGGAAAGGACTCTCTATGGGCAGCCCTTAATCCCTCTCCTGTGCCCTATCTCTACTTTGTCTCTAAAAATGATGGTTCCCACTTCTTTTCAACGAATATAGAGGAACATAATCGAGCGGTTCAGAAATATCAAAAGAATGTAAGAAGGTGAGATATTCTATAAAAATTTCAAATCCTGAATGAACCCATGCGGAATTAGGGTAAAACGGTTGGGTTGACCTAAAGGAAAAGGAAAAAGGGTGGAAGGCACAATGGAAAAGAGAGAATTTGATGTCATTGGGAAACCCCTTCCAAGGATTGATGGAAGGGTAAAGGTGACCGGCACGGCCACCTTTGCAAACGATATTGCTCTTCCGGGAATGCTTCATGGTAAACTTCTGAGAAGCCCCTATGCTCATGCAAGAATCCTTCATATCGATCCGAGCCGTGCAATGAAGATGCCCGGGGTAAAAGCGATCATCACGGGAAAGGATTTTCCTGGCATTGTCGTAGGGTTTATGAAGCAGTTTGCCGATCGTCCTCCGATTGCCATTGATAAGGTTCGTCATTATGGGGAGACGGTGGCCGCTGTGGCAGCCATTGATGAGGATACCGCTGAGGAGGCATTAGATCTTATTAAAGTCGATTATGAAGAATTAACGCCTGTACTTAATTGGGAGGAAGCCCTGAGGGAGGGGGCTCCATTAGTCCATGAACATGCACAAGGAAATATTGGTGCCTCCTGCCATTTTGAATATGGAGACGTGGAGAAGGCCTTTAAGGAATGTGATTATATTCGGGAGGAGAAGTTTGCCACTCAGCGAGTGACCATTGGCTTTATGGAACCTCACGTGGCCATCGCGAGTGTGGATGGCTCTGGGAGAATCCTATTCCAGGGCTCTAAACAGAGTCCCTACATTACCTGGCGCCATTTGGCCTGGGGTCTGGGAATCCCCTTAGATAAGATAAGGATCATCAACCCCTATATCGGGGGAGCCTTTTCAGGAAAACATGAGGCTTTGGACCTCGATTTCTGTGCCGTCAGACTTGCCCAGAAGACGGGACGCCCTGTCAAAATCGTTGTGACACAGGATGAGGTGATAGGGACGTACCGCCAACGACATGAGAAACATGTCTGGCTCAAGATGGGGATGAAGAGAGATGGAACGATATTGGCCACAGATTGCCGCTACATTGCCGATGGGGGGGCCTATCTCAGCGTCTCCCCATTGAATCTCTATCTCTTTGGTCTCTTTAATGCATTGCCCTTTAAAGTCCAAAATGTTCGGTATGATGCCAAAAGGGTCTACACCAATCTCCCGGTGTGTGGGGCGGTTCGAGGGCAATCCCAGGTAATTGCTGGATATGTATTTAGTTCGATGGTCTCGATGATGGCCATGGACTTAGGTTTAGACCCCATGGAGGTGATGCTAAAAAATATTGTCAAGGAAGGAGAAACCCTTCCAAGTGGATCGAAGGTCAATAGCATCGGTCTTGCAAGGGCGATTCAAAAAGTGGCTTCTGAGATCGGCTGGAAGGAGAAAAGGGCAAAGAGGATTCCCTTCAGAGGTCTTGGCTTTGCCTGTGGGGCTCAAATCTCTGGATTACGCATGGGAGGTCATTTTGCCTCCTCTGCTACAGTCAAGATCTCAGAAGACGGCACCGTCAACCTGATTCATGGGGGCACAGAACTGGGTCAAGGTTGCGATACCATCTTTGCCCAGATCGTGGCAGAGGTCTTGGGTCTTCGGTTAGAGGAGATACACATCGAGATGGAGGATAGCCATGATACGGTCCTTGACTCGGGGATGTTCGGCGACCGATGCACTGTTTGGAGCGGAAATGCTGTCCTGGCTGCTTCCGAGGATGCAAGGAGGAAATTGGCCAAAATTGCAGGGGATCTCTTAGGGGTAAAAGAGGAGGATCTGGTCTTTAGAAATCGGGAGGTATATGATAAAAATAATCCAAAGAAGAAGATCCCCTTTTTAACATTGATTCGCCATGCGCACTATGGGTTGGGACAGCCGATTTATGGCTATGGAAGCTGGGGTTTTCCTGGTTCCGAGATAGCCGATTTCACCCAAGGATACGCCCAACACTTTACCCCTTCGTTTAGTTTTGTGGCTCAAGCGGTGGAAGTGGCGGTAGACCCCGATACTGGAAAAGTAAAACTCCTCAATGTAGTGGCTGCAGACGATTGCGGTCAGCCCCTTAATCCCCTCCTGGTGGAAGGCCAGATGGATGGAGGCTCGGCCCATATGATTGGACAAGCCCTATTTGAACAGAGTCTTTATAATGAGAAAGGACAAGCCCTCAATTCCTCATTAAGAGATTATAAGATTCCGACTGCGATGGATGTTCCGAAACTGACCAACTACCATGTTGAAACCTTTGATCCTCTTGGACCCTTTGGAGCCAAAGGGGCTGGGGAGACCTGTACGACTGCCATTATGGCTGCCATAAGGAATGGGATTGAGGACGCAACGGGAATTCGAGTAACTGACCCACCCTTTACCCCCGAGAAGATCCTTAAGGCTCTCAAGGAAAAAAAGAAGGGAGGAAAGTGAAATGAATTATCCCTATTTAAGGAGATTACCAAAATTTGAATATCTTTTACCCACGACAGTGGAGGAGGCCCTATTCTTTCTTGCCCGTTATGAGGGAGAGGCCAGGCCAATTGCCGGAGGCACAGACCTACTCATCAAGATGAAGAGGCGTGAGCTTACCTCTCCTTATCTGATTGGACTTAAAGGAATTCCTGGCTTAGATGGGATGGACTATGATCAAACCAGTGGTTTGAGGATTGGTCCTCTTGTCACTCTCCATACCGTAGAAACATCTTCTTTAATTAAAAAGAGGTATCCGGTTCTTTCCTGGGCCTCCTCTACGATCGGGTCCCTTCAAATTCGGAATCTTGGTACGGTAGTTGGAAACGTTTGTAATGCCCTCCCTTCAGCCGATATGGTCCCAAGCCTTATCGTTTTAGGCGGAAAGGTAAAGGTGCTCAGTGTCAGGGAAGAAAAACTGATTGCCATCGAAGATTTTATCATAGGTCCCGGGGAAACCTGCTTAAGGAGCGACGAATTAGTGACAGAAATACAAGTTCCCACTCCCCCACCTTCAACAGGATGTGCCTATATCAAGCATACGCAGAGAGAAGCCATGGATTTAGCCATTGTGAGTGTAGCGGTCTTAATCACCTTAGAGGGAGAGGTTTGCAAAGAATCGAGAATATGCCTTGGCACAGTAGGGCCTACCCCAATGAGAGCAAAAAGGGCGGAAGAGGTTCTCAAGGGAAAAATCTTTGATGATAAAAAGATCCGCGAAGCTTCAGAAGAGGCTTCTGAAGAAGTTCAACCCCGGACCACCCTAAGAGGCTCTGCCTGGTATCGTAAAGAAATGGTTAAGGTACTAACCGAAAAAGCATTGAAAAAAGCTCAAGAGGAAGCAAGGGGTTGAGAAATGTCTCGGAGGATTAAGGTTCGGACCTTAGGAAAAGAAACCGTAAGAGAGGTGGACCTTTTTGAGGCCCAAAGGCTCCTTGAGAGAATCTACAAGGATCCTGTTGGAGGCCTCGTAGTAGATGCGAAGAGTCGGCAGGTGATCTGGCAGATAGGACCAGAAGTTGAAGAAATGATTATTATGGAACAATGGTTGGGAGGAGGCTAATTCTTTTAAATGAAGGGGGAATCTATGAAAAGGTTAATGAGGTTCAATATCAATGGAGAGGTTTACGAGGATGAAATAGATACCCGAAGAACCTTACTCGAGGTGCTTAGGGAAAATTTTGGTCTGACAGGAACCAAAAGGGGATGTAATGAAGGGGAGTGTGGTGCCTGCACGGTCCTCCTTGAGGGCAAACCCGTTACCTCTTGCCTTGTTCTGGCAGTGGAGACAGAAGGGAAAAAGATTGAAACCGTCGAGGGGCTTTCAAAAGAGGGGGAACTTAATCCTCTGCAAAAAGCCTTCCTCGAACATGGGGCCTTCCAATGTGGATTTTGCACGCCAGGAACATTGATGGTGGCAAAAGGATTCCTGATGGAAAACCCCAACCCAAGTGAAAAAGAGGTGCGAAATGCCATCGCAGGAAATCTCTGCCGATGTACAGGATATAATAAATATGTGGAAGCCATTTTGGATGCCGTCCATACATGCTCAAAGGGAGGCCTTGACAAAAAAGGAAACCTTTATTAATTTTTATCATCTTACGAGAACATGGAGGTTAACATGAAAGAGGTTGCCATTATCGGTGTAGGTCAAAGTGCTTTTGTGAGAGGATACGAAGGGTCTATTCGAGAATTGGCCTTTGAGGCCTTTAGAGAAGCCATCCAGGATGCAGGCATCACCCAGAAAGAGGTAGATGCATCCATTTTCTGTTCTGCCCCCGAGTATGACAAACAACGTTCCCCTGCGGGGGTACTCGCAGAATATCTTGGCCTCATTCCCCAGCCCACATGTTATGTGGAGACGGTCTGCTCCTCAAGCAGCACAGGGGTAAGAATTGCTTATAGTATGATCAAAGCCGGTCTTCACGATGTCGTTGTGGTTCTTGGATTTCAGAAGATGTCCGAGATCACCTCCGCAGAATCCCAGGAAAGAATGGGACGTGGGGCAGACATTCAATGGGAGGCTCCCTTTGGAACAATGATGCCAGCCTATTATGCCCTCTATGCTCAGGCCTATATGGCCAAACACGGCCTAACCCATGAGGATCTGATGAATGTCAGGATTAAAGCCTCCACCTATGGGGCTATCAACGAGAGGGCGGTCTATCGAAAAATGGTCAGACCGGAGGACTTCAAACCAGGAGACCCGGAGGCAAAGATGGCTGGACCAGTGGCGTGGCCCCTCCGTGTCGGAGATTGTTGTGCAAATGCTGATGGGAGTTCCTGCATCATTCTTGCCAATGCTGAAAAAGCCAAAACCTACTCCAAGAAACCGATCTGGATCTTAGGGATCGGCGCTGCCTCTGAGTCGGTCAATATGGCGTCAAGACCTGATTTTACTAAAGGCTTGAGTGTCACTTATACCGCAGCCGCTCAGGCTTACAGAATGGCTGGGGTTACTCCCAAGGAGATTAAAGTGGCAGAAGTCCATGACTGCTTTACTATTGCAGAGATCATGGCATATGAAGGCCTTGGATTTGCTCCAACGGGTGAGGGAAAACAACTGATCCGTGAAAAAGCCACTTACAAAGAAGGAAGGATTCCTGTAAACATTGATGGAGGGCTTCTCTCGAAAGGACACCCCATCGGGGCCACAGGGGGATCCCAGATCAGAACCATTGTCTTACAACTTCGCGGGGAGGCGGGTCCAATGCAGGTTCCAGGAGAACCGGATATCGGGCTTGTCCATAATATTGGTGGCGTTGGGCTTTATGGCAATATTACTATCTTGGGTAGAGATTGAGCCCCCACATAAGCTTAGCCATGTGCAAGGGAATATTGGAATGGTCGAAAAATGGAATGATATGAAAAAAATTGATGGAGGGAAAAGATGGGTTTTGAGAAATTCGGAAGAAAAAGTTTCACCTCGGTCACCAAAACATCAAAGTTTGTCGACTTCCTAAAAGAGGGAAAGATTGAAGGAACTATTTGCAAGCATTGTGGAACCAAGTTCTTCCCTCCCAGGGCAGACTGTGCAACATGTCTCTCCAATGAGATGGATTGGTTCGAGATGCCCCCAAAAGGAAAACTCGAAACCTTTACCACTGCCTATTATGCACCCTTTGGGTTTGAGACAGATCCTCCTTACACTATGGGAGTCGTTGACTTTGGGGAAGGGTTAAAGCTCTTTGCACGGGTGGCAAAGGATGTGAAGCCTGAAGAGTTAAAGGTTGGCATGGAGGTTGGAATCAGAACCCTTCATTATGAAGATGGACAACTCTCTTTTGAGATTACAAAGGTCTGACCCAACCCATTTGACCTGTTGGTAGCACTGATCCAAAAATATGAAAAATTAAATTGAACGGTTTGACTGAATCCTTTCGAGGCGAAGTTGAGCTTTCTTATCCAACAGAAGATTGCCACACACCTTTCCGGAGCTTGCCTCGATCTGTAATAGAAGGCTTCCCAAAAATGCTTAAATAGGAGAAAAGGGTTAACAAAGGTTAGGGTTTTAAAATTAAGGGGAACCACCATAGATGGGGAATCGTTTTGAAGAATATAGTATCTTTGACGATAAGGGAGAGGTCAAACGACTGGTTGAGTCTTTGATTCAAAATAAAGACCCAGAGGTGACGATTGACCGTTTAAGAAAATTTGAATTCTCTTACCTTTTCACCCTCTCAAAGGGATGGAGAATCAAAGAAGTGGAGTTGACCCGAAGCGAGATCGAAGCCAGTTGGGATTGGAAAAGGGGAAACATTGATGAAACCCTGGAGAAAAAGATCCACCAGACCATTGAAGAATTATAGTTCGTGAAGGTCGGATTTTCTTGGAGACACTTCGTAAAAATCTATTGTCTCAAAACGACGGACCCTAATCCTCTTCTCTTTGAGGAGCGAACCAATCTCCCTGTCCAGTTCCTCTTCCATCACCCCCATCCCTTTGGCAAGGTCCGACAAAGAGAGCGGCCTTCTCTCAAGAATCCTCAGAATCTCTTCTTGGATATTTCCTCTCAGAACAGAAGAAGGGTGCCGACTAAACTCTGTGACAATGGAAGCCTTTTCACCCAAAAAGGATTGAATGGTTTCCATCTCCTTCGGGTTTAAAGGGGCTACCCATTCTTCTGAAGGAGGTCGCACCACGGTATTAAGGTGAATCCGATCCGGTTGGATTTGATCAATCACTTGCTTCATTTTCAGAATCTCTTCTTGGGAATCATTTACCCCCTTACAGAAAAGGATCTCCAACCAGATCTGGCCCTTGTAGATCTTTCTGAATTCGATCATCCCCTCAATCACCTTTTCAACCTTAAATTCCGAAAGGGGGCGATTGATTTTTCTAAATATCTCCGGGGAGATAGCATCTAACGAAGGGAGAACCCTATCGGAATCCAGAAGATCATTTCTCACCTCTTCTTCAAAAAGTAAAGAGCCATTGGTGATGACCGCAACTGGGGTGGAGGTCATCGCTTTTATTCCTTCAATGATCGGACGGATTCCTGAGTGGAGGGTGGGTTCTCCAGAACCCGAAAGGGATAAATGATCGATAGGGCAACTTTCCTTTTTAAGAAAGTGTTTCACCTCCTCAAGAACTTCTTTCACGGGCACATATTCTTTTCTCCGGAGCGTTCTATCGGTGGTCTTTCCAATCTGGCAATAGATGCAATCGTAGGTGCAGATCTTATGAGGGACAAGGTCAATCCCAAGTGATTTTCCCAGACGCCTTGAAGGAACAGGACCATAAAGATAACGATAAGGTTTCATCTTCGATCGCTATGCGCCTTGCGATATTTTAGGCCCCAAATTTCTTCAATTTGAGTCCGTTCGCCAACATCAATGGAAGCACTTCCACGGCTGAAAACCTTCCTAGTTGTCCCCTCTGGCAATCCCTCTCGGTGAAGCGCCGGAGCCCATCAGGTCGGATATATTTAGAGTATAAAAGGAGAGGATTGGGATGCCAGCTATGGCCTTTTAAAAGGCTCGGGGTGGAATGGTCGCCTGTCACCACCAATACATCAGGGTTTAATTTAAGGATAGAAGGAACCAAGCGGTCTATCTCTTCAATGGCCTTAACCTTCATCCGAAAATCCCCATCCTCCCCTGCCATATCAGGCTTTTTAAAATGGAGATAGAAAAAATCATGATCGTTAAAATGTCTTCGAAGTGTCTCCACCTCTTCTCTCAGGGTCTCTCCTGTCTCTAAGACCTTCATCCCGACCAGCCTTGCCAATCCTCGATACATCGGGTAGGTGGCAATCGCTGCAGGTTTGAGTTTAAACCTTTCCGAGAGAGAGGGAATATCTGGAATCTTTGAAAAACCTCTGAGAAGCATACTATTCGCAGGGAAATGGGGTCTTAAAACTTCTATGGCCTTTTTTAAATATTGATTAATAATTTCAGCAGTGCCTCGGGCTTCCTCCAATAGAGGTTCAGACCACTTTACCGCCTTCCCCTCTTTTTGTGGATCGGCATCCGAAAGTTCCTCTCTTAATCCCTTTCCTTGAAAGACAATGACAAACCGATGTTCCTTCCCAGGATAGATAGAGATCCGAACCCCATCGATCTCTTTAATCTCATTTTGAAGAATTTGGCATAGCCCCCTATTCTTTTCAGTGGAGATTCTCCCCGCCCTTCGATCGATGATGATTCCCCTCTCGTCCATTGTTGCAAAATTTCCCCGGGCGGCCAAATCATCTTCCGTCAAAGGGATTCCAATCCCCAATGCCTCCATGACCCCTCTCCCAATCTCATACCGAAACGGATCGTACCCAAAGAGGGCTAAGTGAGAAGGACCGCTTCCAGGAGTGATTCCATAGGAGATTGGGTCGATTAATCCACAGATCGATTTTGAGGCCAGACGGTCAAGGTTAGGGATCCTTGCCGCTTCGAGTTCGGTCCTTCCTCGAACGGGCAATCCTCCGATTCCATCGATCACCACCATCAATAGTTTCGATTCGGTTTGAACCACCAGTGAACGGAGGATTTCGTCCGGCACCATCTTTTTTTTCGTCACCTCCTAAAAAAATCCGAAATCCGATAATCGAAATCCGAAACAATTTTTAAATCCCAATGACAAAATTTCCAAACAAAACCTCTTTTGCCTCTTTGTGTCTGATATTTTGGTCATTCGAATTTGTTTCGAATTTTGGATTTCGTGCTTCGAATTTAGAATTCATCTTCTACTTCTGGTATTTCTCATAAAACACAAATTCTGATATCTCCTTCCTTTTGGGAGGAGTTGCCTCGATGTCAGGATATCCAAGGGGAGTCATGGCCACTACTTCCACATTTGACGGAACCCCTAAGATCTCCTCGACCTTTTTGTGGTCAAAGTTTCCAATGATCACTGTGCCCAACCCTAACGAATGGGCGGTGAGACAGAGGGTCTGCATGGCGAGGCCTGTATCAAACATCAGCCAGTCCCCTTTCACGGTCATTGCCTCACCCTTCTTAAAACCCGAGACCCCCTTTTTCCCACAGAGAACAATGACCATGGGAGCCTCTGACATAGAGGGCCGAGCAGGATTATTTGGAGAAAGGGTATCGGTCAATTTGGATTTCAGACTCGAATCTTTAACCACGATTAGTTCCCAGCATTGAGTATTGGCCCAGGAAGGGGCGTATCGGACCGCTTCCAAAATCGTCTTCAAGTCCCCCTCCGAAACAGGATCGTTCTTATATTTCCGAATGCTTCTTCTCCCTTTGATCGCCTCCATTAACTCCATCTCTATCCCCCTTTTTAAAAATAATCAAAAAAATAAATTATTTAAAAGATTTCATCAAACGGAATGGTCTAATTTAATTTTAGAATTACCACTCTGCCTTTACTGAAGCGACTGCCCAAGTGACATTGAATCCTTCTTTTTTGAGATCCTGAATGATTGTTTTAGGGTTCTTGGTATCTAACCGAAGGGCAACCATCCAATCACCCCTTTTCCGTTTGGGAATGAGGATCATACTTAGAATGGTCACTCCATGGCGATTGGCTATAGAGATGATCTTTTCCAGCTCACCGAATTTTTCTCCTAAACCCGTAATGGTAATTCTTGACCCTTCTTCACCGATCCCTAAAGTACGGATGAGAAATCTCACAATGTCTGACTCCGTCGCAATCCCAACTAATTTTCCGTTCTCCACTACTGGAAAGGACCCAATTTTTTCTTCCTGCCCAATCCTTAATACATCTTCGACCGGTGTGTAGGGAGTGATCACAATTGGGTTTTTCTTCATTAAATCCTTCACCTTCATCTGGGAAAGGAGGTAATTTAAATCGTAAAGGCTTGTCCCCCTGGGTGGGGCCGCCTCGAGCAGGTCATGTTTGGTGACAATCCCAACCAATTTACCCTTATCCACCACGGGGAGTCTTCGGATTTTGTTATCCTTCATAATCTTTTGGGCCTGTAAAACCAGTGTGTCGGGGCTCACTGAAATAGGGTTTTTGGTCATCACATCCTTAATTCTCATATTCCTCTTCCTCCTTTTTACATTTTGATGGTTTTATATCTTCCCTTCCAGGATGTTCTTATAAAGAAAACCATATCGGATCGGAGATTTCCATATCGAATTGGTTTTCAAGACCCCTCCCTCTTTTCTTTTCCTGATAAGCGAATGAATCATTCCCAAATCCTCCACCTGATTGACCAGGACGGCTCCAATCATCACTCCTTTTTCATCAAGACACATCTTACGATAGATATTTCTTCTTTCGTCTTTATTCGTCAATGTCTCCGCCACTCGTTTTGATCCAAAATCTCCAATAGAAGCAATAGGCATTGCAAAAACCCGTGTGACATTCATTTTTAAGTTCCCGTCGTACCTTACCTTCATCCCCGCCATGTTCTTCCCTGCAATCTCTCCCTGTTCAATTGCAGATGGCCAGAGCCCATAGATGACTTTCTCATTGGAGAAAAAATCAGGGGCCTGGGCCACATCGCCAGCGGCGTAAATCCCTTCGATATTGGTCTCCATATATTCGTTTACCAAGATTCCTCTCTCAACCTTAATTCCACTATCCCGAAGGAAATCAAGGTTGGGTTGAACCCCTTTTCCTGCAAAAATAAAATCGGTTTCTATCTCTTCCCCATTATCCAGAATGGCGATCTTTGACCCTTTCTTTTTCTTCAATTGGACAACGTCTCTCCCTTTAATGATTTGGATTCCCATCTTTTTTAAATGGCCTTCAATAATTTCAGCCCCCTCTTGATCGAGGGTCTGAGAAAAAATTTGGTCCGACTTGACCACAAGAGTATATCGTCCCTGCCTTGTAAACAAAGCCTGGAGCGTCTGAAGGGAAACTAACCCTGCTCCTAAGAAAAGGCCATGTCCAATTTTGGGTTTCATCTCCTTTAAATATTTTGCATCGGACAGGCTCCTTAAAACCCCGATCTCCTCTGGTTTGGTGCCTTTGATCTTAGGTTTGATGGGAGTGCTTCCAGTAGCAATCAGAAGAAGGTCAAACTTTTCTCTTCGCCCTCCCTCTAAAAAAACCTCCCTGTTTTTTATATCTATTCCAAGGACTTCCTTTCCCAAAAGGATCTTGACCCCTAAATGTTTGTAATACTCTTTCGTTCTTAAAAATAACCCTGTTTCTGTCTTAACTCCTCCCATGATGAAATAAGGGGTAATCACACGGGAATAGGCTAACCACGGTTCTCTATCAATCAGCAGTATTTTTGAATCCCTGTCTCTCCTCCTGAACGCCTCTAAGGCCGAGAGGCCAGCAGCACTATTTCCAACAATGACCACTCGTTTCTTTTTTTTGGGCATAAAATATTCCTGCTTAAAATACCAGTGACCAATGGTCAATTTTCAGTTGAGTGTTGTCCATTGACCATTGGTCACTGACGATGGATAATTGATTCATTGAAATTCTATTCTAATCCCAACTCTTTCAGTCTCTCTGGGGTTGGAACCCCCTCTCTGTCCCAACCTCTCAAATCATAATACTCTGGGAGCATTTTATCCAGTTCAACCACTTTCCCCTTGGCAGGACCGCTGGAGATGGGCTCTTTTAACAATCGCTGAGGAAGGGTGTCATCCTTTCCGGTGAGTCCTGCTTTGAGGTTGAATAATCTCTCTAAGTTCCAGATTCTCTCCCCAATCTTCATCAATTCATCATTGTCGATCTCCATACCCGTAGCCGCCTTAAGATACTCTGCAATCTCAGGTCCGCCGATCGCAAAGGTGGTAAATAGGCAGATCCCAGAAGAATCAAGAGCGGCTGTGAGATCTTGAAAAATCTTATCCCAACTGGCTTTCTCTTTCGTCTCAAATGGGTCAAGTTTAACAGGGGAACCTAAGATTTCAGGAGCAGTCATATATCCCCTGACGTGGCAGGCCCCTCGATTGGAAGTCGCATACTGAAGCCCCATCCCTTGGGCCCCTCTTCCATCATAGGCTGGGAATTCCTGCTTTTTGACTGTAATTGAGAATTCAGGATGACCGAATTTTTCTGCCAGACGATAGGAACCCTCTGCCAAAGCGTCTCCGAACCCTTCTCGATATCCAATGGCTCTCACCATCTCCACCATGGCATCCGCGTCTCCAAAATAAAGAGAACGCCCCACCTCTTGGGTTGTGATGATTCCTTTTTCGAATAACTCCATGGCACAGGCAATGGTCACTCCAGCAGAGATGGGATCTAAGCCAAGGGTATCGCACAGATAATTTCCCTTCGCGATAGCATTTAAATGATCTACACCACAGCAAGCGCCCATTGCCCAATCACTTTCATATTCAGGTCCTTCGGTGAAGCATTCATATTTTGGATGGGTTACCCTGACCACCCTCCCACAACCAATGGGACAGGCGAAACAGGCCCGATTCCGGAGGAGGATTTGGTCGGCAATCATTTCTCCACTAATCTTTTCAGCCCCCTCAAAGACCGACTGCTGAAAATTTCGAGTAGGGAAAATTCCACTCGCATTGATAATATTGACCAAGATAGCTGTCCCATAGGCAGGCAATCCTGTGGAAGTAACCGGATTGGCTTTGATCTTCTGAAATCCCTCCAGTACAGCTTTCTTGAACGCCTCTTTGTCCGCCACGGTCACGCTTCCTGATCCTTTTACAGCGACTGCCTTCAGATTCTTTGACCCCATCACTGCTCCAACCCCTGATCGCCCTGCTGCCCTATGTTTATCATTGACAATGCAGGCAAACCGGACTAATTTCTCTCCTGCTGGACCAATGCAAGCCACTTTGGCATCCATATCGGTTTCAGAAAGAATCTGGTCGGTCGCTTCATGGGTGGTCTTTCCCCAGAGGACCTTTGCCTCCCTTATTTCCACCTTTCCATCCTCAATATAAAGGTAGACAGGCTCCTTTGCCTTTCCCTCAAGGATGAGGAGGTCAAAACCCGCAAACTTCAGTTCAGCGCCAAAATGACCCCCGGAGTTGGAACAGGCAATGGTCCCTGTCAAGGGGGCCTTCGTAATGGCCATATACCTCCCAGCACAGGGAGCACTCGTCCCGGTGAGAGGACCAGTGGCCATGATTAATTTATTGTTGGGACTAAATGGATCAATCTTCGGATCCACCTCATCGAAAAGGATCTTAGACCCAAGCCCTCTTCCCCCGATAAACTTTTGCGCTAATTTTAGGTCCAAATCCTCGCTCCTTGATTCCCCCTTTGAAAGATCTACTCTTAATATCTTTCCAGCCCATCCCTTCATGATTGCACCTCCTTTGAGGAAGATTCGAGTTTCTTTGCCGTACTCACTCGCTTCAATCGAGTAAACGTGGACTCTTCCTCATACTTTAAGGCTCCTGTTGGACAGTAAAGCACGCATTCGGGCTGGCCATCACACTCGTCACACTTGATCGCCTTCCCTTCAGGAGCGTAATAAGTGATTGTCCCGAATGGACAGGCCATGGTGCACATGCGACACCCTACACATCTCTCTGGATCTACCTTGACCACCCTTGCCCCGTAATCCCGTGAGATGGCGCCACTCGGACAAGCCCTCATACACCAGGCCTCGTCACACTGGGTGCAGAGGACTGGGATATAGAAAGCATCCTCTCCGAAAATAGAAACCCTCACACGTGAAGCGATTGGATTAAATTCTCCTGTCTTCTTGAAGGAGCACCCCAACTCGCACAGCCGACAGGCTGTGCACTTCTCTGGATAGACCGAAATCTTTTTGATCATCCCAATCCCTCCTTTCTGAATGCCTTCCCCTTTTCATCAATTAAAAAGGAATATCTTTGAATGGGTTGCCATTATCCTAACAAAAATTGTCGATGAAGACAACAAAAATTAAATCCCCTTTTTTGATTCCCTTGACACCTTTTCCTTTGTCTTGATAAGATGAGCCAGCCATGAAAAGACTTCAAGCGATTACCGATGTCCAGGGGATCCGAGTGGGCCATGCCAGTGATTTCAAGGCGTTGACTGGCTGTACGGTCATCCTCTGTGAGGACGGAGCGGTGGGGGGAGTCGATCTCCGTGGGACAGCGACCGGGACCAGACAGATCGATGCCCTTTCCCATCTCCATCTGGTCGAAAGGATTCACGCCATTCTTCTTTCGGGCGGAAGCGCATTCGGTCTCGATGCGGCAGGAGGAGTGATGAACTACTTAGAGGAAAAAGGGAAGGGGTTTGATGTCATCAAGACGAAGGTCCCCATCGTTCCTGCAGCAGTGATTTTTGACTTCGGAATTGGAGATTTCCGGATAAGGCCTGATCAAAAGATGGGTTATCAGGCTTGTCTCAACGCCTCTGAGAAAGTAGAAGAGGGGAGTGTAGGAGTTGGCACTGGGGCGACGGTGGGAAAACTTTTTGGAATTGATCGCGCCATGAAAGGAGGAGTGGGGACCTCAAGTATCGTTGGTCCCCGAGGACTCGTTGTGGGAGCACTCGTGGTGGTCAACGCCTTTGGCGATGTTCTCGATCCTGACTCAAATCAAATTCTTGCAGGGGCGAGAAAATCCAAAAGGAGCCTCCAATTGGCAAACTCTTCAAAATGGATGAAAAGAGGGGTGACCCGAAAACAATTTGGCGGGCCTTTAAAGTCGGAGACGGATATCTTTAATACAACCCTGGGAGTGATTGCTACCAATGCCAACCTTTCAAAAAAAGAGGCAAGTCAGGTGGCTCAAATTTCCCATTCGGGGTTAACCAAAACGATCTCACCTCTTCATACCACCTTTGACGGCGATCTCCTTTTTACGATCTCTTTGGGAAAGAAAGAAGCGGATGTGAATACAATCGGGCTCCTTGCGGAGGTGGCCTTGATGGAGGCTGTAAAAAGGGCGATTATGAAAGCCGATGGATTTGGAATCCTTCCGGCCTATCGGGACCTTCACCCCTGAGGTATTCTTTCCTCTATTTTTTCATAGAGGATGGAGCTTAAGTTTCTTATATCGCTTGACCAGTTGAGTATAGATTTTCACTCCCTGATGGATTCGTCTTCTCTGTTCGTCTGATAAGGGTCCGACGATTCGAGCCGGGTTTCCGGCCACTACCACATTGGATGGGATACGGAAATTCTCTTTTACCACTGATCCTGCACCAATGAGGACATGGTCTTCACAAAAAACTCCATTCATCAGGATAGAACCCATGCCGACCATGACATAAGACTTGACCGTGACATCATGAAGAATGGCCCCATGGGCAATAATGACGTCGCTGTCAATGGAGGAGGTTTTTCCCTCTCCAACGTGAATAACACAATTCTCCTGGATACTCGTTCTACTGCCCACCACTATTTTCCCAAAGTCTCCTCGTAAGACTGCCCCTGCCCCGATAAAACAGCCCTCTCCAATCTCCACATCGCCGATGATGACTGATCGGGGATGAAGATAAGAGGTCTTAGAAATCTTTGGAATTTTACCTTCAAATTTATAGACCGACATTAGGGAATCATCCTTTCTATATTTTTTGCAAAAGTCTAACAGATCGCTGACAAAAATCAACCTAATCCCCGAGTCGAAGATATTATTGACAGTCATCTCTCTATTCTGATAATATCTTAAACAAAGTGGACCTCTTAACCCTATTAAAATCTCGAAGATCTGTTCGACTTTACCAAGATAAACCTGTCCCGAAAGACATTCTCCTTCAAATTCTTGAAGCAGGAAGATGGGCGCCTACAGGAGCAAACCTCCAACCCTGGCATTTCCTTATTGTTACCGACCCCGAGACAAGAAAACGATTAGGAGAGGTAGCCAAATTCTTCTTCATCAAATCCTCCCATGTAGAAAAAGCCCCTGTAGTCCTGGTCCTCGGTTTCGATAAGCGGAAAGGGAAATATGGAAGGTATGATGTGACCCTCGCAGGTGGAAACATGTTGACCATGGCTACCTCTTTCGGCTTGGGGACGTGCTGGATTGGTGCCTTTGATGAAGAAAGGGTTAAAGGGATTCTTCAGATACCCGACCCCATCGAAGTCATCGGCCTTATCACTCTGGGTTATCCAGAAGAGAAACCACCCCCCCCTCCCAGATTGGAACTGGAGAAGATCGTCCATTGGGAATCCTGGTCCAACGTCAAGAGACAAACTCTGAGAAATGGAACGATTCGTTCAGGACCGCTTACTCTCATCAAAAAATTCTTCAGAAAAGGGTCTAAGAATCATGGGGTCAGGTGAAAATTTTAAAAATGGAAATGGAACCCTACCTTTGGAACCCTAAAAACAGGAGAAAGATGATGGATGAAAAATTGATTCAAAGGGCGGCTGAGGAGATTCTCAGGTCAAAAAAGAGCATGGCCTTTACCGGGGCAGGGATCTCTGTGGAGAGCGGAATCCCGGATTTCAGGAGTGCAGGCGGACTCTGGGAGAAATTCGATCCTGAGGAATACGCCCATATTTATGCTTTTCGCACCAATCCAGAAAAGGTTTGGCTGATGCTTAAGGATATGTTTTCCCTCATTCTAACCGCCAAACCCAATCCCGCCCATATCGGATTGGCTGAGTTAGAGCGGATGGGGCTCCTCAGTTCCATTGTGACCCAGAATGTGGATGGCCTCCATCAGGCGGCCGGAAGCAAAAATGTGATCGAATTTCACGGAACCCATCGAACCCTTTCCTGTCTCAACTGTTCTATCAAGGTGGACGGCCTATCACTTAAACTGGAAGACCTCCCGCCACGTTGTAGCCGGTGTTCCTCCCTTTTAAAACCCGATGTGGTCTTCTTTGGAGAACCCATCCCCTGGGAGGCCCAAGTTAATTCCTATAAAGAGTCCATCTCCTGTAGGCTCGTTCTTGTGATCGGGACTTCGGCCGTGGTTTACCCAGCGGCCAATATCCCCTATACAGCCAAGGAAAGAGGAGCGACCATCATCGAGATCAATAAAGAACCCACCCCTCTGACTGATCAGATATCCGACTACTTTATTCGTGGCCAGGCAGGAGAAATTGTTCCTGCCATCGTGGAAGAAGTAAAAAGGAGAAGGTAAGAAGAAGGACTGATTGCAATCTTTCTCATAACATGATATGATTTTAATAGAAGGATGGCCACCACTTGAAGCCATTAAGGAAATTCAAAGTGGCCATTGGGGAGTGAAGATTCCTTTTTGAAAGAGAACCAAGACGAGTTTACCGAAAAGGTGATCTTTGACGATCTCCAGATTGCTCATATCCTTTTCGGTGCTCACAATGAAAATTTAAAACGAATTTCCAAGACGGTTGGGGTAAGGATCAACGCCAAAGGCAATGCCTTGACCATCCAAGGGGATAGCCTGGATGTTCAACTGGCCATCCAAATCCTGAATGATCTCTATGGTCTCCTCAAAAAAGGCTACCCTCTCTATCCCACAGATATTGACTATGCCATTCGAATGATCTCCGACGATCGAACGGTGAATCTTGAGGAGATCTTTTTAGATACGATCTATATCTCCTCGAGAAAGAGGGTGATCACGCCTAAGAGTTTAAATCAGAAGCGTTATATCGATGCCATCCGAAAATACGATCTGGTCATTGGCATCGGACCTGCGGGGACGGGCAAGACTTACCTGGCCATGGCCATGGCTGTGGCCTACCTTATGAAACAGGAGGTTGAAAGAATTGTCCTCACCCGGCCTGCCGTGGAGGCTGGAGAAAAATTGGGGTTTCTTCCTGGCGATATTATTGAAAAAGTTAATCCTTATCTTCGACCTCTTTACGATGCCCTTCATGACATGATGGATTTCGACCGGGCCTCCAAACTCCTGGAAAAAGGGGTCATTGAAGTGGCCCCCTTGGCCTTCATGAGAGGAAGAACCCTTAACGATGCCTTCATCATTCTCGATGAAGCCCAAAATACAGGCCCCGAACAGATGAAGATGTTCCTTACCCGATTGGGTTTCCACTCCAAAGCGGTCATCACTGGGGATATTACTCAAGTCGATTTGCCGGAAAATAAGGTCTCTGGGTTGGTCGAAATCCAAGGCATTCTTAAAGGAATCGAAGGGATTGAATTCATTTATTTCTCCGACAAAGATGTGGTCAGGCATCCCCTGGTCCAGGAGATCATCAAGGCCTATGAACGAGCGGAAGAGAGAAGGCAACGCCATAGGGAACAACCTCCTCCCCATTTAAGAAACTTATGAAACCTTTCATTAAAAAATTAATCAAACATCTTCCCTTTTATAAAACCTCCAATGGGACCAAGCCTGTTCGATGGCTCGATAGGATCAGGATGCCCCTCTATCAAAAATGGCTCATTGGAATCGGAACCGCTCTCCTCTTAACCCTTTTAATTTCACCCTCACTCAAATTCCACATCAAAGATTATAAAATTGGAGATATCGCCCATAAGGAGATTAAATCTCCTCAAGACCTTCTGGTGGAAGATGAAAAATCTACCTATGAGAAGAGGTTAGAGGCACAGAGGTCAGTTCTCCCGGTTTATGATTACGACCCAGGTGTCCTCACCGATGCTGAGAATCGAATACGCTCTGCTTTCGAACTCCTCTCCTCATCTTCTCGAATGGGCGGGAAAAGACCCGAAGAAACTCTTAAGAGGAGAAATGAATGGGATTCCACCCTTCGAATCCCCCTCAGCCCCCTGGAATGGTCGATCCTTGAAAGAGAACGGTTTAACCCCTCTATCGGTGAGAATGCCTTGAAATTGCTCTCCCCCCTCCTAAAAAGAGGGATTGTCAACGACAAGGACCTCCTCGATCCTGACTCCGATAAGGGGGTGACCCTCCGAAATATTCATACCCGTGAGGAGAGAAAAAGTCTTCCTCCATTCAGCTTCTTGGATATGAAAGAGGCAAGGGCGAAACTTCGTGTCCAGTCTGATCTTCTGTCCCCCTCTACAGGGAGGGACGTCTCCCTGATTGCTCTAAAAATTGCCGAACATTTCTTAAGGGCCAATATCACCTTTAACCGAAACGAAACAGAGGAACGAAAGGCGATCGCCAGGGAAAGGGTCAGCCCGGTCTATTACCATGTAAAAAGAGGAGAGGTCATTCTAAGGCCAGGTGAACGGGTTCAAGAGGAACACCTTCTGAAGATCAAGGCCCTGAAAAAGGCGATGGAGAGAAGCCAAATCCTTGCGATCCTGATTGGTTTAGGTCTCCTCACTTTATTGATTCTGGCAAGTCTTTATGAGTTTTCCACAAAAAATATTCGGAAGGTTTCTCTCTCTTCAAAAGACCTTCTCTTCTTCTGTAGCACCCTGGTGGGGTTGATCGGGCTTCTCAAAATCTTCCAACTGATTACCGATATTTTGGGAGGAGAAATTCTCTCCATTCCCTCTTCCTCCTATACCTATCTCTTTCCCATCGCTTGTGGAGCGATGCTGGTAAGGATCGTCCTCAATTCCGAGGTGTCCATCTTCTTTGCTATTCTTTCAAGTTACTTCTTTGCCACCTTAATGGGGAATCAACTCTTCCTTTTTATTTTCGCCTTTATCGGAAGTGCCATCGGGGCCCATAAGGTAGCAAGGTGTGAACAGAGAAACATCTTGATCAAGGCAGGACTGATTGTAGGAGGAATCAACCTGATGATGATCTTCTCCTACTCCCTTATCTCAGGTATCCCCTTCAAACTGGTCCTCATCCCTGAATTCATCATGGGGTTTTTAGGAGGGCTTCTCTCTTCGGTCATCGTCTTGGGAACCGCACCTATGATTGAGGCTTTATTCGGTTACACCACGGATATCAAACTCCTCGAATTGGCCAATTTGGATAACCCTCTTCTCAAAGACCTTATCTTTCAAGCCCCGGGAACCTACCATCATAGTTACGTGGTTGGGAGTCTGGTGGAAGCGGCTTCGAAGTCAATCGCTGCCAACCCTCTGCTGGCAAGAGTGAGTGCTTATTACCACGATATTGGGAAGTTGAAAAAACCTCTTTACTTCATTGAAAATGCGGGAGGCTTGGAGAACAAGCATGACCACCTCACCCCAACTATGTCGAGTCTCATTCTGATCTCGCATGTAAAGGATGGAGTGGAACTGGCGCGTGAAAACCGTTTGGGCGAGAGGATTGCAAACATCATTCAACAGCACCACGGGACAAGCCTGATCAGTTACTTCTATCAAAAAGCCAAGGAGAAAGAAAATCCAGAGATGAATCCTCTTAAAGAAGAAGATTTTCGTTATCCTGGGCCAAAACCTCAAACCAAAGAGGCAGGGTTGATTTTGTTGGCCGATGCGGTGGAAGCAGCCTCCCGTTCTCTTTCTGAACCTACTCCTTCTCGAATCAAAGGCCTGGTTCAAAGGATCATTAACAATATCTTTCTGGACGGACAGTTGGAAGAATGCGAATTGACCCTGAAAGACCTTCGAGAAATCGAGGAAAGTTTTACACGGATTCTCACCGCTATTTTTCATCAGCGGATCGATTACCCTTCTTCTCTGACCACAGAGTCACTAAAGAAAACCAATGAAGATCTGGATCCGAAATCTGCAAAAACATATCCATTTAGACCTAAGAAGAATAAGAAGGACAGCCCGGGTGACCTTGGCCGCCTTGGCACTTCCTGATGCAGAAATTAGCATCCTGTTGGTGGACGATGCCCAGATTCATGATCTGAACCAACGCTATCTCGGCCGGAATAAACCCACCAATGTCCTGGCCTTTCCGATGAGAGAGGGAGAGTTTGCCAGCCTGCATCCAAACCTACTCGGGGATTTAGTGATTTCGGTGGAAATGGCGAAACGTGAATCCCGAAAATTCGGGTTTAGCCTGATGGAAATGATTTCCCTCCTGATGATTCATGGGATTCTTCATTTGATAGGATATGAACACGAAGGAAACAAGAAAGAAGCAAGGAAGATGGCCCTCAAACAGAGAGAACTCTTTCGTTTTGTCACTCAAAACTTAAAAAATTAAATTTAAAGAAGAACCTTTTATTCGGTATTGAGCAATTCGGGGTTGGTTTTTTTACAATATTTCACCATAATCTACCTCAATTCCATCATCAACTTTTCTATAAATGATGATTTTTATGTCTATATGTTCCGGCAACGCTGCTTTTACTTCATAGGTTTGAGGTTTTATAGATACTGCGATGTCTCCGATATACCCATCAATTCCCTTTGATTCTTCACCAGGCTCAGATATACGGAAACTCGTTCCTTTTATCTCTGCCCCTTTCTTTAGGATTGCCTCCTGAAACCTCAATCCTGCAAAAGTTTTTACGATTACAAGATCCTTCACCCATTTTTCAACGGTCTCCCGATCAATCTTATTCATAGCATTTCTTAAATCCTTCAATTTCTGTAATATCTTCTCTGTAGCCTTTTTTATTGCATCAGGCTTTTTCTTCAAATACCAATCTTCCCACTCAGATAAAGTCTTCCCCTCAAATTCTTGTATAAGCTCACTCATTTGGCCGACAACTCTTGGTCGTGTTCCTTGTGCATATTGATTCGCCAAATTTATAAGAGGACCAACATACTTCGGAAATTCTGGTGTCTCTATATCAAGATATTTTCTTATTTCTTCGAGGGTTATTTTTATTTTCATGCTGAGTCCTCTTTGATGGGTCCATTTCTTAAGTTTAAAAACTTCGCCTTATACTTATAATCAAGAGCAGTATCCACATCCACTAGACCATTCTTGATTAAATGGGCATTTAAAAACGTCTTGTTCCACAAATAGAGATAGCCAAGTAAGTTGTTCCTCTCGTCATATTTTATATTATCAAACTTCATAAATAATTTTTGCCCTTTTGTTTTCTCTTTCAAAAACCGGATAGCTTCACTGCTTTTTCCAGGTGTCTCTTTCACCCCAAGCAACCTGACTTTCAATCCATTATTTAAAATCAGGATTTCAGGTGAGATTATTTCTTTAACGGTATAATAGGTATCTCTTTCAGTAGGAGAATTATCTATTTTTGACCCGAACCTCAATTTCTTGGGGTCAACTTTTTTATCAAATCTTATAGGATCCCTAAAGATATATGGCAATTTTTTAGCCTCTTTCTTAAAATCTATCTCCAATTTTTCCTGTTTAATTATCTCAAAGGATGTATCAGGAAAAATAGAAATTTGCTTTACTCCCAATTTTTCTTTAATGATTGGTAAAAAATCTCTATTGATCTCATAGCCAATAGAGTTTCTATTTAAATTCTTAGCGGCTAAAGAGGTAGTCCCGCTGCCAAGAAAAGGATCAAGAACAGTATCTCCAACGAAGCTGAACATTTTGATAAGGCGCTTGGGTAATTCTTCTGGAAACATTGCGAGGTGTTTATTCTGTTTTTCCCCCGGAAAGTTCCAGTGTCCTGTAAAATATTGATTCCATTCTTCGTCGCTCAAACGTGACCTTTCCTTTATTTCTTTACTTACCTTAGGCGGATTACCATATTTCTTAAAAATTAAAATAAATTCATAATCCAATTTAAGAATTCCGTTTCTTGGATAAGGATATGATCCCATCACTGTGGCTCCACCTGTGGTATGGCAGGTAGTAACTTTTTGCCAGATAATCGCTCCCATATAATCAAAACCAATACTCTCACAGAACTTTATAATTTCAGTTCTTATAGGAATAACTTTGTATCTACCATAATAAACTGAGCGGGCGAATTGATCCCCGATGTTGATACATAAACGGCAACCTTTATGCAAAATCCTATGGCATTCATTCCATACTAAATTTAAATTACTAATATACTCCTCATAAGTATCATTGAACCCAATCTGTTTACCATTTCCATAATCTTTTAACTGCCAGTAGGGAGGAGATGTAATGATAAGATGAATTGACTCATCAGGAACTTCTTTCATGCATCTTGAATCTCCGATAATTATTTTATGCCACGTTTTCATATGAATAATCTAATTGAGATTATTTTGTTGAATAAAATATCATAACTTCTCAATTTGTCAATTATTTTTAAAGAGTCCTCATGGCATGATTAAGATTTATGGGACCAGGTCTTGAATTAATTGAAGATCCAAAGCCTGCGGATACGATTAAACCGTCTTAGGAATAAAGTCTCCTCGGGCGTCATGGAGGAGGGTGAAACCCTCTCTTTTAATTTCAACAACCCCCCATAATCGACCCACTGGAGCAGAGGGAAGCCATAATGGTAGAAAAATCCTCCAACCTTAAAAGAAAAACTGCTATTAAAATCAATCAAAAAGGGCTCTCCATTTTCACCCACCAGGATGTTGCCTTTGTGCCTCAAATCTAAATGGACCACTCCCCTTCCATGAATCTCCTTAAGGATCCTCATCAGATCAGAAAAGAAGAGGGAGGAAAGATTTTCTCCTCGCTCAATGGGCCTTCCAGAAATAAATTCAATGGCAAAAGCCAAGCGATCAATCTTCTCGATGGGCTTTGGAATTCCCTTAATTCCCTTCAACTTTGAATAGATCTTCCATTCTTTACGGATTAACCAGAACCCCAAGGTCCAGCGCAAGAAGAAATTCCTCCTTCGAACATCTTTGACCATAAAGGTCCGGCCATCCAATGTGACCTGACTCAGGTCTGGTTTTGCAAAACGTCCCCTGACCAGGCAAACCGAATTTTTCTCAATCTCTTCTCGGGTCATCTTAGGAAACGATAACCATAAAACGATGAACCATCAACCCCACCTCTTGGAAAGAGGAGTTAGGGTATGCCTTCCTGCTCCCCCTCCTCTAAAACAACCTCTCCCAGAAGGGTCGGCTTAGAATCAAAATGATCCCGGCCACCACCAAAAGAAGAATCCCCTCCTCACTATTTTCTATAAAATTTTCAAATTTCCAGGCGGCCTTCTCTCCGGAATAGGGTCTCAATCGGGGAATATAATCTGGAACCTTCTCATCATAATCTTCAAATCGAGCTCCAAAAATTTTTCGTAAACGGTCCCCTTCCACCCTCTTTTTATAAGGGATATAATGGAAACAGAACATAAAAGTCGCCACCGCCAAAAGATAAATATTATCGGCAAGGATACAGAAGCCGGTCGTGATCAGAATGGTCCCGATATAGAGGGGATTTTTCACATAGGCATAAGGTCCTGTCACGGTGAGGACCTCGTTCTTCTGGAGGTGGCCTGCAGCCCAGATTCGTATCGATTCTCCAAGGAGGATCAGAATCCCTCCAATGATTCCTCCGACTAGATAAGGTTTGGCAAAAATCACCAGAAGAAGGGCGCCAATAAATATTGGGACCCTCCGGAACTTCCTCCAAACGGTCTTCTTCTCAGTCACTGAATCCCTCCTGATAGAATCTCACTTCGAGTGGATATTTTTATTTTGTTCGAGGTTTTGAAGTTGCCTTCTTCTTGTAGATAAAATAGAGGTTCCTAAAGTAGATGAAATTTCCTGGTAAATAGGCCAGGATAAAAACGGGGTCCATCCGATGAATGGCATAAGCAAGAACAATCAACCCCCCTGCCAGGCTAAAGTACCAGAAAGAGACAGGGATGACGCTCTCCTTCTTTTTCTCTGAAGCAATCCACTGGACGAGAAACCTCATGGTGAACATGGCCTGTCCAATAAATCCGAAGACCAGCCAGAAGTCCAACTGGAACTGAGGATACTTGGCTGAAAGGTCTCTAAAAAAATTGATCGCAAAACCGAAGAATGTAAGAACATCCATTTTAGACCCTTTCTTCTATCTCATATTGAATTTGACGTCGCTTCATCCATCTTACTACAAGAAGGTCAATAAACGATCGCACCATACGATTCCGAATATTATATTTCGATTTTCCAAACTTTCTTGGATGATGGACGACAGGAATCTCAATGATCCGATACCCTTGCATCTTGACTAGCGTGGAGAGAAAGCGATGCATCCCGTTAAATATCGGAATCTCTTTCAAACATTCCTTCTTAAAGGCTCTAAGCGTACAGGCGCTGTCTTGGATATTCTCTCCGCTTATCCAATTCCTAATTCCGTTAGCGATTCGTGAAGAGACCCTCTTTAACCATGGGTCCTCTCTTTTCTGCCGCCATCCCGTAACCATATCATAACGATCTAAATGAGCCAGAAGTTTTGGAATATCCTCTGGGTCATTCTGAAGGTCGGAGTCAAGAGTAACCACCCACCTTCCCCTTGCCTCCCTTATTCCAGCAATGAGAGCGGAACTCAAGCCCCTATTCTCTTTAAAACCCAGGAGTCGAAGTTGGGGATACTGGAGGGACATCTCTTTAAGGATCTTTCGGCTAAGGTCCAAACTCCCATCATCCACAAAGACCATCTCATACGTTAACCCAAGACGATTTAAAACTTCAACCAGTTTTGGAACCAGGATGGGAAGATTCTCCGCCTCATTAAAAACTGGTATTACTGCTGAGAGTTCAATGGATTCCAATGAATTCATATTTTTCAATAAGTTGGTTCACTTACGCCTTCATCTTTCTGGTTTGAAATTAGCACCATTTCATCCCCCCCAACATTTCGCCGGGCAATTAACTCGATCTTGGGGGCTCCTTCTTTCTTTTGAAATTCTTTAAAATCTCTATATTTCATCAGGCAGAATATCCTTTGCTCTGATTGAAGAAATTGAATCAATTCCCCTCTCTTCTCAATCTCTAAGATTGGTACGATGCCTGTGTAATAATTATAAGGGGCTATCACAAAATCGCCATAGACAGCCAGTTTTTCTCCGGGCTGAATCCTCGAGGTGATCTCCTCCGAAATGAAGCGTGCCGATTTATATGGATTGATCAGCGGGAAGACGACTCTCAACGAGTAAAAGAATCCACCTGCCGTCATTCCAACGATAAGAAAAAAGAGAGCTGCCCGGTATCTGAATCGATTCAAAATAAAAAGAACCGTACTCCCACCGGTTAAAAGAAGGGCAATGGGCAGGCTGTAAAGGAAATAGGCTGGAAACTTCTTTGAAACGACCAGGGGGATTCCCAATCCCAAACCAAAAAGAAGTCCTACGAAGAGAGGGTAAAAAAAAGTGAACCATCGAGAAGGTAGGGAATGGATAGATGATAATAGATCATCGTCCCACCATCTTCCTACCATCAGGGAGACAGCGGGGAAAAGAGGTAATAGGTAGAGTCCCCTTTTCCCTTTTGAAAAAGAGAAGAAGATAAAGATCACTACAAACCAGGTGAGCAGGAAGAGAAACTCTCTCTTGACTCCTGCTTTTCTGTTTGAAAACCCGTAGGCAATCGCCCCAGGTAAGAAAAAACTCCAGGGCAAGAAATCTGCCGGAAAGTTGTAGAGATAGTAGTAAAAAGGGCGGATGTGACTCGACCCTTTTGCAAAACGATCCACCGTATGAAGCATAATCGTTTCATTAAAATACTCTTTTCCTCCCTTTAAAAGGGCAGGAACATACCAGGCAAGGACAAGGAGAAGGAACAAAGCCATCCCTTGAAGAAGCTTCATTCTTTTTAACTTATCCCAATCCCTTTCCAGGATAAGATAGGGAAGGCAAATTAGAAGAGGAAGGATAAATCCAACGGGTCCTTTTGCCAGAGTCGCGAAGGCCATCCCCACATAGAATCCATAAATGATGGGGGACTTCTTATCCTCCCTCACGCCTTGGAGGAGAGGGGACACTACCCCATTCCCCCTCTCCCCTAAGGGGAGATGGGAAGGGTGAGGGGGATGACTTCGATACCATTCCAAAAAACAGAACAAAGAAAAAGTGATAAAAAATGTGAGGGTTGCATCAATATTCGCTCTTGTGGAGAGATATGCAAATTCAAGGCTTGTGGCAAGGACAAGTCCTGCAAGAAACCCTGTTCTGGAGGAATAGAGCCTTTTCCCTATAAGAAAGGTAAGGAGAACAGCAAGGGTCCCGAATAAGGCAGAGGGAAATCTTACAGCAAAGGAATTAAAACCTCCCCAGAGATATGCAGAAAAAGCAATCAGCCAGAAAAAGAGTGGGGGCTTATCTGGATAAATCCTCCCGTTGAAATGCATTAGAATCCAATCGCCGCCAATGACCATTTCTTTGGCCACCTGAGCATACCGGGGTTCATCCGGGTTCCAGAGGTCCCATTGACCGAGGTTGACAAAATAGAGTACAAAACAAAGGGCAAGGAGAATACCCACCTGTCCCCATGGGCGATTCCATAAGTTTGATAATCGTTCTTTCATCTTTATTCCATCTTTACAACTACCTAATTCCAAATAAGTTTGAACCGATTCTCAATAAGAAACCAAAACCAATCTTCCCTTTTTATAACTGAATTATTTTAAAAAGGTAAGGGCAGGTTCTCCATGGTTTTTTAAATCCTCATAACTTCAACGGAGGAAGAGTTTTCCACTAACTCTTCTTCACAAATTGGACAACCCCACGATCATCTTCAACCAACAAGATTCTCATTGAGCCTATCCTTGGCTAACGATTAAACACCTAAAAAGGAAAAATAGCTTTCTTCTTTCCTGGCTGAGAAAGACCAATAAAGACATCCGCCCTTTTCATAGCCTTAAAAATTAGCCCCCAAACCACAGACTACCACCCGAATATCTTCCACCCTCTTGTTAACGATCTTTAAGGCATTAACCAATCCTGCCAGAATCACCACGGCAGTTCCATGCTGACCATCATGAAAGAAAGGGAATGGAACCTTTCGATTTTGTAATTCGGAGGCTGGAATTTGACCTTCCTATTTCCCAAATATCATCTTTAATGAAATCAGCAGCAAGGCGACCCCGAATACCTTTTCTAAAACAACATTAGACAAATGATTTGCAATTTTAGCTCCAAACAGACCCCCAAAAAAGAAACCCATGCAAATTAAGGAGGCTATCTTCAAATCCACATAACCCTGCCTATAATAGGTCCAGGCGGCAAGAAGGCCAA
>FWPV01001288.1_pt1 | contig 70917 bp, 63 predicted proteins | sample 2228371 | NCBI WGS metagenome assembly FWPV01 (sample SAMEA103939776, study PRJEB20133) | metagenome
CCCCCGCCTCTTGGATCGTGGAGATGCTAGCCGCGATGCAGAGCACCCCCGCCACGGCCTTCGCCCCCTTCCAACTCATGGCAGCCCCCCTTTCTTTGCCCGCCGGGGTGGCGATAGGACCCCCCTGCCCCCGCCCCGGCAACGTGGCTCAAGAGTATGTGTAGGCCTTGGGGGCCATACGGATCAGGATCTCGCCGCTTGCCTCCGTGCCGAAGGCACCGCCCTCCTCGAGGGCCCCAATGACCTCCTCGAGCTTGCTTTGCGGGACGCACATGTCGCATATCTCGCGGGCCGACGACATCCCCCTGGGCAGCGAGCCCGAGGCCGAGAGGCACTTGGCCCGGCTGATGGTGGCGCCACCGGCCCCAGCCCTCATGGCACACTTCACCAGGCCCTGGCCTGCACCCTCATTGCATATCACGGAGATGTCCACCAAGTCGAGCAGGAGATAAGTCGGGTCCACTGGTACCAGATCCTTGTGAGGACGCTTGCGCCAACCCATGTCCCCCTTCAATTCGTCCAATGTGGCTATGATCTGTTCCATACTGGCGACATGCCTTGCTGGCCCGTGGGTGATCTTGGTATCGACCAGCCCCTTCCTGATGGGGTGCAGGTAGATGAAACCCCTGCCAGGGCGGTCGAGCTCCCCGGCCCTGATCATCAGCCTCATCACCGTGTCGGCGTCATAGGGGCTCACCACCAGTTGAATGATCTCCTTTTGCGCTGGGATGGCAACCCGAAGGAGCCCGAGCCTGTCCCTGAGCCCCATGCCATGTCCGAAGGAGACGCAGGGGACGCTGCAGCCCATATCCAGTGCCGCCCGCGCCACGGAGTTGGCCTCCCCCCTCTGGACCACGCAGGAGATCCCCACCAGTGGTGACTGCTTGGTCAGGGGACCCCTGTCCGAGGCCTGGAAATCCGCCCCTCCGTCCCAGTCTCTGGGGCCTATGAGCCCCACCTCCTCGCTGTAGACTGTCCCATGGCCCGGGACATACAGCTCACACTGCATGGCCACATGGTCGATGGCCTGATCCTCCTGTCCCGGATCCACGAGGAAGGAGACCATCTCCGCTGGTTCTTCGACCATCCTGATGCCATGAATGAGGCCAAAACCCCTTCGACTCTCGTGCAGGGCGACCCTGCGAACCGCAGTGAGCAGGTACTGCTGGAGCTGGGCCCTGCTCAAGGAGGAGAGCAGTGGATGAGCCAAGTCCCTCCTCACCACAGATGTCACCTTGACCAGTCTCCTCTTGTTCACGACCCCTAGCCCTCTTGGTGCCGGTATTACCTCAGGAAGGGCTCCTCTGTCTTGGAATTGTCCTTTCTGCCGAGCCTGAGTCCCACCAGCAGCACGCTGACTATGGGGCAGACAGAGGCCATGGTGAGGATCCCGAACCCCTCCACGACCCCCACCTGCCCCCCCAACCCCAAACCCATGGCCAATACCAACGGCACCGTGACCGGACCGGTTGTAACCCCGGCGCTGTCCCAGGCGATGTTGACCAATTCCTCTGCGGAGTGCCTGGTGAGCAAGAGCGCTATGCCATAAAGCGGGGCCAGTAGCCAAAAAAGGGGGATCCCCACGACCATCTTGAGGACCCCGATGGCGATACCGCAACCTACCCCCAGGGCCACCGTATGCATGAGGACCTTCTTCTTGAATGTCCCCACCGTGATCTCCTCGACAGCGAGCCCCAGGGCGTTCAGGGCAGGCTCAGCCAGCGTAGCCCCGTAACCCATGATCAGTCCAAACAACAATACGAGCAAGAGACCCTCGCCCCCCCCTTCCCCACCCAGGACAGGACCCTTCACCGGAATGTGGGTGTATCTGTGGGCCTGGCGATCCAGATAACGATCATCGAAGGGAACGGATTCTACCCGCTTGCCCCTTTTCAAGAAGAAGAACCTTTGCTCATCGCCCTTCTCGTCGATGGCCCTGTGAACCAGGCCCTCATCGAACCGTTCTATCACGATCTTGTGTTCCGGCAGCTCAACGGCCTTGAAGGAGGATGGCAATCTCTGCCCCACCTGGTTCCCGAGCCTGGTGAGGCCGGTCTCCATACCGATGTTGAACAGCACCATCCCCCCAAGGGCCAAGACGATGCCCAGGACCACCTCATCCGCTTGGGGGAGCCTCTCACGGAGGATCACCAGCAGAAGCAGAAGGAGAAAGGAAACCAGCGGGACCACTGCCTGCAAAGAGATCAAGGCGTTTCGCTTCATCAGATGGCCCAGGCCATCGACATCCGGGAAGGGTCGCCTTTTCGGCACTGCATCAGGTCCCAGGTATCGGCCGGCGATCAGGATCTGCTGCTCCTTGGTCCCTCTGCGACTGGCCCACTTGGTCAGGGCCTCGGGATCGTCTCCGAAGACCTCTCTCCTCTTTTCTTCCTCATCGCGCAAGGACCCCAGAAACGCGAGCAACTCCCCCTTGCCCCCCTCGAAGAAGGATACCTGCTCTTCCTCAGATCCGTTTTCCAACAAATACTTGACCAGTTCCCCTTGATGCCGGAACAGGGGTAGGACCCTCGCCCGGTTCTCCACCTTGAAGAATTCCGCCCTGCTCATGGGTCCTGGGACGAGATGGCTCAGACCTACCCCGAGGAGCAGGACGCTGAGTATGGGGGCCAGGGAGGCGAGGGTCACGATCCCGAACCCGGAGCTCTCCGGCCCCCCCCTTCCCACCACCCGGCACACCCCGATTCCCAAGGCCAGTATCAGTGGAACTGTCACAGGGCCTGTTGTGACGGCACCGCAATCCCAAGAGAGCCCAGATATGGGGACCATCTTGGGGTCAGTATAGGCCCAGGCCGTGAGGGCCAACAGGGCCGTCACCAGGACGTAGATGAACGGTTTCAGGGACCATCCATGGAGATATCGCAATATCCCGCACAGCACGGCCAGACCAACTCCCGCCCCCACCGCCCATATCACGTAGTCCGGATACCTCTGCAACATGAGAAAGAGCAGCGGGGCCTCCCACGGACGGATCCCCGCCCCAGCGTTCTTCAGGATACCTATGGCGGGTTCGGCGAACGTCGCCCCCACCCCTAGAATGAAGGCGACACATAGGACCACCCATGCAGGCCTCTTCTCCGGAAGCCTGATGCCCACCAGCTCCCCTAGGGGCATGATCCCCAGGACCAGGCCTTCCATGAAGAGGGTGAGGCCAGCCACGATCAGCGCCAGTCCAACGGCGATGGTGGAGGCATCCATGATCTCCACCCTAAGCACCACTGTTTGGAAGAAGAAGAGATAAAGGACCACCAGGGCAACGGACCTGACCTGTTCCAGGACCTTCCTCTTGCCGTACTGGGCGAGGATGTGGAGTCCTTGGCCGAAGGTGATCTTGAGCCTCTCCTGGTTTTCCCCCTTGCCCTTCATGGAACCGGACTCTGCCCTCCGCCAAGAGCATGCGCCGGGATAGAGATCGATGGCAGCGCCTCTTGCCTCGGGCCTCTCATTTTCTCGGTGGAACCTCAGCCCCGCAGGAGCTGCACCTCACGGTCTCGGAGATCTTGTCCCTTGGGACAGACTGCTCCTTCTTGCACTTGGGACAAACCCTTTTCAGTTTGTCCATGGCCACCTTGGCAGCAGGTGTGAATATCACAGGGCTCATTAGGCGCCTCCTCCTCTCGTTTTCCCTCACGCCCCTCTTGGGCATCGGGACCGGCCCTCCCATCTCCATGGGACCAAGCCATTGTCTTCTGCTCCCGGTCCAGGAGCCTTGGCCTCATCGCCCCCATCCCGGCTCCCGCCCTCCTCGACATGGACGTTCACTCGGTCCTCCACACGGCTAGCCCGTCCAAACGCCATGATCAGAATTGGGGACTGCGAGGCGGGGCGGAAGAGGTGCGCCGAAGCCGCCGCCCAGGGCACCTCATGCCGACACGCAGGAGCTCCCCTGTCCGAGCAGCGGCCCGACTGCCCTTTAGACCTCCGATGCGGACACCCCATCGGACCCTTGTTCTTTAGACGTATACAGGGATTGCGGTCGGGCGTCAAGCCTCGGTCCCTTTTGGGCCCTGTCCCATCGGTCTCGCCCCGTGGGAGTGGGAAGGCCCCATGGCCCTTCGCTTCTGTGGTGATTCGCCCGAGGCGAATTGGCCGGCACAGAACCTCTCTGCGTGCAACCCACAGGCAGATGCCTTCCCCTTGACGGCCTCGAGGGGAGGGGGGACGCGGGGCCACTCGATGCAAGGCGCATCCCACCGATTATCCTGGGCCGAGGGGACTCCAGTGCGCAAGGCGATGGGCCAGGAAGGCGAAGGCCTGGGGGAGGGTCGGGATCCCCGCCCTGCCCCCTATGTCGGTGCACTTCATGGCCGCCACCGCATTGGCGAACTCGAGGATCCTGGTGAGCTCCCAGTCCTGTAGGAGCCCGAAGATGAACCCGGCATGGAACACATCCCCGGCCCCCGTGGTGTCCACGGCCCTGACGGGAAAGCCGGGGCAGTGAATGGGCCCCTCCGGGGTCATGGCTAGGGCCCCATCCCGGCCAAGGGTCATGGCCACGAAGCCCTTTACTTCCCTGGCCACGGTAGCAAGGGCCTCCACCGGGTCCTCTATGCCGGTGAGGGCGGTGGGAAAGCTCCGAGAGCCGATGACGAAGTCTATGCGGTGGATCATCTCCTGGGTCCCCGGCTCCACCTTGTCCACATCGATGACCGTGGGAATACCTGCCTCTCTGGCCCACTGCGCGGCCTTGCAGGTGGCCTGGATATCGTGCCCGTCCAAGTGGAGGACACGACCTGAGCAGACCGCATCTCGCGACAGCTCCCCCTCGCGGTAGAGGAGCCTCTCGTCCCTGTCCCAGATGATGGTCCGTTCGCCGTCTCTGGCGTCTATGATTATGAAGGCGTACTGGCTCGATGCCCCGGGCTCCACGAGGACGTGGGAGACGTCCACCCCCTCGGCCCTGATGCTCTCCACAGAGAAACGGCCCTTGTCATCGTCTCCGACCTTTCCCATGTAACGGGTCTTGAGCCCCCAGCGGGCAAGGGCCACCATGGCCGTCGCCACCTGCCCGCCGCCTTGCCGCTGGATGGAGAGGTAGCGCACCTTGGTGTTGAACTCTGGGAAGTGCGGCACCACGCAAAGGTCGTCCACCGCGTTGAGGCCGAGCCCCACCACGTCGAACGGCCTTGCCGGGGGGAAGGGGATGCGAAAGCGCATCTTCCTCGTTTCCGCCGAAGATTCGAGCCAAATTTACCACGGCCTCGCAGGGTCGTAAAGCGGCCCCCCTTGACACCTTTTCCCAGCCCGATATCCTGAGTCAGAGAGATAAGGGGGTGATTAGACATGGAGCATGAGTATCACTTCGAGACCTTTGCAGGGGATGGCTTGGCCTTCGACACGGCATTCACGGATTTCCTGAACCGCAAGAGGGCCGAAGGGTGGAAGGTCAAGGATTGCTACGTGTGTCGTGGAGGTGAGGGTAGCAGGACCTACGCCTCCTGCATCTTCAAGAGACATCACTGAGTCCATTCTTCTCTCTTTTGAGAGAGGCCCGCTCTTTCCAGGGCCTCTCTGCTGCTCACAAGCTTGTCTTCTGCCCTCTCCTTGGATAGAGTAAACGGTAAGGAAGCCCCCATGAGCGCGACGAACCTCGCCCAGCAGCTCTCTGAATCAGCGAGGGCGCAAGGGGAAAAACCGGCGATCATCTTCGAAGGCCAGGCCCTCTCCTTCATGGCGCTGGACCAAAAGGTGAGGAAGGCCGCGTCCTGGCTCCGAGGGGCCCGCTTGGAAGAGGGGGACCGAGTGGCCCTTCTCCTGCCCAAGTCTTTGGACTTCATCTTCCTCCATCTGGCCACCCTTTCCATAGGGGGGATCTCTCTGCCCTTGAACCCCGCCTACGCCAGGGAGGAGATCCGGTACTTCCTGGAGGATTCGGGCAGCTCCATCCTCATCACGGACAGGGCAGGATATGGCCGCATGGGGCCTGTCCTGGGGGAGATCCGGGGCCTCAGGACCGCCCTGGTGGATGGTGGAGGTCCTGACCTCATGGGTCCTGTGCGGGCCGAGATGCAAAGGGTGGGCCCTGGGGACCCGCGCACCTACGCTGCCCGCGACCACGACTTGGCGCTCCTTTGCTACACATCAGGGACAACCGGGAGGCCGAAGGGCGCGATGATATCGCACAGAAACCTCATTTCCAACATGATGTCCCTCCACAGGGCCTGGGAGTGGACCGAGGAAGATGTGCTCCTTCATGTCCTGCCTCTCTTCCACATCCATGGATTGGCCGTGGCGCTCCACGGCGCCCTCAACGCGGGATCCACCACAGTCATGCACCAGAGGTTCGACCCGGTGAGGGCCTGGAGGGAGATGGCAGAGAGCAGATGCACCCTCTTGATGGCGGTGCCGACCATCTACTATCGGTTGCTGGAGGCATGGGAGGCCACCAGACCTGACCTCGGGGGGGTGCGCGTGTTCATCTCAGGCTCCGCCCCATTGCCCGAGTCCCTGTTCCTGAGATTCGAGGAGGCCACCGGGTTCCGAATACTGGAGCGCTACGGGATGACCGAGACGGGGATGATCACGTCCAATCCCATCGACCCCCTGAGGAGGAGGCCCAACAGCGTCGGCTATCCCCTGCCAGGGGTCTCCATCCGGCTCGCGGCCGAGCACGGAGCGGATGTGGCGGCAGGGACAGTGGGCGAGGTCTGGGTCCGCGGGGAAGGCGTCTTCAAGGGCTACTGGAGGGCCCCTGAGAAGACCGAGGAGGCGTTCGTCCAGGGGTGGTTCCGATCCGGAGACCTGGGATACCAGGACCCTCAAGACGACCTCAGACTCTACCTGGTGGGGAGGGCCAGGGAGCTCATCATCACAGGGGGATACAACGTGTACCCCAGGGAGGTGGAGGCTGTCCTGGAGCGCCACCCACTGGTGCGGGAGGCAGCGGTCCTGGGCATCCCGGACGAGGAGTTCGGGGAGGAGGTGGCTGCGGCAGTGGTCCTCGAGGACCGACGGGCCGATCTCCCCCCGGAACGGCTCATGGATTTTTGCCGAAGGCATCTGGCCCCGTACAAGTGCCCTAAGGCCGTGGTCGCCGTGGATGAGCTCCCCCGAAACGCCATGGGGAAGGTGCACAAGCAAGCGCTGCGGGAGAGGTTCAAGCCCTGATGCCTCTGCTGGGCGCCCACATGTCCATAGCAGGGGGGTTGCACATGGCCTTCGTGCGCCTCCGCCGCATACGAGGCCAGGCCCTGCAGATCTTCACCAGGAATCAGCTCCAGTGGGGCACACCGGTCATTACCGAAGGGCAGGCAGAGCTGTTCAGGACGGAATGGAGCAAAAGCGGCATTGTGGCCGTGGCGGCACACGACTCCTATCTCATCAACCTGGCCGCTGGTGATCGAGGGCTCAGGGAGAAATCGGTCCGGGCCTTTGCCGAGGAGATCAAGCGCTGCGCCCTCTTGGGCATCCCGTTCCTCATCACCCACCCTGGCTCCCATGCGGGACGGGGACGCAAGGAGGGTTTGCGTCTTTATGTGAGGCAACTGGATCGGGCCATCTCGCTGTCCGCCGACAGAGGTGTCACAGTCCTCATCGAGACAACGGCCGGGCAGGGATCCGGGCTGGGTTCGACCTTCGAGGAGATCTCCTATATATTGGGTCGGTCAAGGCACACCGAACGGCTGGGGGTGTGCTTCGACACATGTCACGCCTTCGCAGCGGGTCTCGACCTGCGCACCATGGAGGCATACGAGGAGACCATGGATCGGTTCGACCGATCCGTCGGGCTCTCCAGGCTGAGGTTCTTTCACGTAAATGATTCCAAGAAGGGGCTGGGCTCCAGGGTGGACCGTCACGAGCACATCGGAAAGGGACAGATAGGCCTGGAAGGGTTCAGGTGCCTCTTGAACGACCCCCGTTTCGCGCACCATCCCATGGTCCTGGAGACCCCCAAAGGGGGCTCCCTGTTGGAGGACAGGCGAAACCTCAAGGTACTGCGTTCACTCATCGCCCACGACGCAGGGCAGGCCTGATGGTCACTCGTAACGGAGGGCGTCGATGGGGTTGAGCATAGAGGCCTTTCTGGCCGGATAGAAACCGAAGAAGACCCCCACCGACCCTGCGAACAGGAAGGCCAGGGCAATGGCCTCTGGGGAGAGCAGGACGGGCCACTGGGTGAAACTGGCCAAGACCATGCTCCCAGCTATCCCCACACCGATCCCCATGAGGCCCCCTATGAGGCTCAACACCAGGGATTCGATGAGAAATTGAAAGAGTATGTCCCTCCCCTTGGCTCCCACCGCTATGCGGATCCCGATCTCCCTGGTCCTCTCCGTAACGGAGACGAGCATGATGTTCATGATCCCGATCCCCCCCACGATGAGGGAGATGGACGCTATCGCGCCCAGTAGAAGCGACATCACCTGCGCGGACTGCTCGGCGCTGGCCGCTATCTCTGTCAGGTTCCTCACCGTGAAGTCGTTGTCCTGATTCGGGGCTATGCGATGCCTCTGGCGCAGGAGCGCTGTGATCTGCTCCTCCACCTCCTTCATCACCTCCGGTCCTGTCGCCTGCACCGTGATGAACCTGACCATCCCGGGGAACCTGGTCCCGAAGAGCCTCTTCTGGGCGGTGGTGAGGGGGACATAGATGGTGTCGTCCTGATCCTGTCCGAAGGTGGTCTGCCCCTTGGGTGCCAGGACCCCTATCACCGTGAAAGGAACATCCTTGATGCGCACGACCTGGCCCAGCGGGTCGAGGCCTCCGAAGAGGTTCTCTGCCACGGTCTTTCCCAGGAGGCAGACCTTCGCCGCCCCATCCACCTCCTGCTGGGTGAAAGCCCGACCCGAGGAGAGGGGCCATTCCCTGATCTGGAGGAGCTCCGGTGTCGTGCCCGTCACCACGGTTGACCAGTTCTGATTGCCGAACACGACCTGGGCCAAACCGGGAAGGCTGGGGGCGCTGTATCTGACGTTTGGGATCTCGCGAAGGATCGCCTTGGCATCCTCCACCTTCAAGGTGGGGACTGTCCCTGAACCGAATCGGATGCCGCCGCTGGTGGAGCTTCCGGAAAGGACGATGAGGATATTGGACCCCATGCTGGCGATCTGCTCCTGGATCCGGGCCTTGGCACCGGAACCCACAGCGATCATGGCTATCACAGCCCCGACCCCTATGATGATCCCCAGCATGGTCAGGGCCGAGCGGAGCTTGTTCACCACGATGGCCCTGAGGGCGATCATGATGCTGGCCAGCACAGCCGTCATACCCCTCCCAGCTCCTCGATGGCGTTGTCCGGCGAATGGTTGATCTCGTCCTCCACCACCACCCCATCCCTGAACACGATCCTTCGTTGGGCGAAGGCAGCGATGCTCGCCTCGTGGGTGATCATGATGACCGTGATCCCTCGGTCCCGGTTGAGCCTCTGAAAGATGGCCATGATCTCCACGCTCGTCTTGGAGTCGAGGTTCCCCGTGGGTTCATCCGCCAGGATGATGGAAGGTCTATTCACCAGCGCCCTGGCGATGGCCACCCTCTGCTGTTGACCGCCCGAGAGCTGGCTCGGGGTGTGATGGGCCCGATCCTCCAGGTTCACCCCTGCCAGGGCCTCATAGCTCAACCTCCTCCGCTTGGAAGCGGGCACTCCCGCGTATATGAGCGGCAGTTCGACATTGTGGAGCGCAGAGGTCCTGGCCAGGAGGTTGAAGCCCTGAAAGACGAAGCCGATCTTCTGGTTCCGGATCTCGGCCATCTCGTCCCTGGAGAGCCTCGTGCCGTCGACGCCCTCCAGGAGGTAGACGCCCCTGGTGGGGAGGTCCAGGAAACCCAGTATGTTCATGAAGGTAGACTTCCCGGATCCCGATGCCCCCATTATCGCCACGAACTCCCCCTCCTGAATGGTGAGAGATATCCCCCTCAAGGCTGGGATCTCCACCCCCTCCAGGCGATAGACCTTCTCGAGTCCCCTGACCTCGATCAAGGACATGCGGATACGCCTACCTGCCCAAGGGCCTCATGAAGGGAGAAGGGGGCGTGCCCTGTGTGCTCGCCTTCTTCTTGCCGAGATCCTCCACGATGACCTCCATGCCCTCCTCGAGGTCCCCTGATATCACCTCCGTGAAGGTCCCGTCGCTGATGCCTACCACTATGGGTACCGGCCTGGGCGCCCCATCAGGGGAAACTATCCAGACCCTGGCTGGTGTCCCCCTGGTCCCCTGCCCTGACGACGGGGACCACTGCTCCAGCTTGCCCCTCTGCTCCTCGGTCAAGACACCCCAGATCTTCTGTCTCAAGAGGTTGAGGGCCCTCTTGCCAGCGTCCTCGGGCCTTCCTCCTTCGCGAACCGCCTGAAACTCCACGCGGGAGGCGGCGAGGATGGTCTGGATCTGGGAGCGCTGCTGCTCCGTCAGATCAAGGGACTTGGCGAGTCGTTCCATCAGCGTAGCGGCGGGAGAAGGGCGGCCCTCACCCTTCCCCGTGGCGACCTCCTCTTTCCCCGCCCCCTCCGGCTGAAACCTGAGGGCCTGGTTCGGGACCTTGAGGGCATTGGCCCTATGGGCGATGACGATGGTCACGTTGGCCGTCATCCCGGGCTTCAATCTGAGATCCTTGTTATCCACCTGCACCACCACATCGTAGGTCACCACGTTTTGGACGGTCACGGGCGCGTTTCGGATGTCCGAGATCCTCCCTCGGAAGGTCCTATCCGGGTAGGCATCCACGGTGAAGGTGGCCTCCATACCCTCCTTCACCGCACCGATGTCCGCCTCGCTCACATTGGTGTCCACCTGCATCTGCGTCAAATCCTTGGCGATGGTGAAGAGGGTCGGGGCCTGGAGACTGGCGGCCACGGTCTGCCCCACGTCCACGTTCCTGGAGATGACGACCCCGTTGACCGGGGAACGGATGGTGGTGTACCGAAGGTTGGTCTGCGCCAGCTTCAAGGCCGCCCTCGTTTGCTCCACCTGGGCCTTGGCGGACTCCACCTGGGCCTTGGTCGTCTCTATCTGGGCCTTGGCGGCCTCTCTCTGCGCCGCAGCTGAATCGTAATTGGTCTTCGCCGTGTCCAGGGCGGCTTGGGCGATCACACCCTTGGCCATGAGCTCCACGTTGCGGTCCAAGGTCCTCTTGGCATCTGCCAGCGCCACCTCCGCCTTGACGAGATTGGCCTGGGCGTTCTTCAAGTTCGCCTGGGCGGTCAAGAGGCCAGCCTGGGCATTGGCGAGGTTGGCCTGGGCCTGTTCCACCTGTGCCTCGAAGATGGCAGGGTCGATCTGGGCGATGACCTCCCCCTCCTTCACCCTGGAGTTGAAATCCGCATAGAGGGCCTTTATGGTCCCGGAGACCTGGCTGCCCACCAGGACGGTCACGACCGGGTTGATGGTCCCAGTGGCCGTTACGACCGAGCTGATCTCCCCTCGCTCCACCCTCGCCTTGCGGAACTTCCGGTCTGGCTCCTCCCGTCCCAGGGAGCCGTACAAGACGGCTCCGCCCACGAGTGCCGCAAAGATGCCCAGGGCCGCAAGGGCCCGGGCCCTCCTCCTCTTTTTCCCCATGAGAGGCCACCTCTCCGGATGTCATCCTGCAGGAGCTCAGACGCTGGCCGAGGCCCTCCCCGCAGTGTTTCGAGAGGACTGATTTCACCAAGGAAAAGGTACCACACCGCCCTCGATTTTCAAAGGGGTCCCCTTGACCCAAACCACACATCCCACCTATACTCCTTGCGCAAAACATGGGGCCTCACCGCCCCAGGTGACCATTACCCGAGTGGGGTCCGCACGCCATGGGCTCGGCGTTCCTACGATGGGAGATGAGGGCGCTTTTCTTTTCCATCTCCATCATCTCCTCGGCCCTTTTCCAACCCTCGGGCGGGATGGCCAGGGAGGAGTCCTCGGAAAAGGGCAAGGGCGCCCGTTGGACCGTCGAGGTGCGGGACGGGGTTGCCTGGTTCATTACCCCTTGCGGCCGGGAGTTCTTCTCTGTGGGAGTCAACGTCTTCGACGGAGGGGAGTTGGTCGGCCAATTGCCCGGGAGGCGTTGTTACCATTGGACAAGGTTCTATCCAAGTTTGGCCCAATGGGTCGAGAACGCCAAGGCGAGGATCCTCGGATGGGGTTTCAATACAGCCGGGGCCTGGTCCCTAGATCCGGCCCTCCTGGGGATGCCCTCGACCCCCCAGTTGGACCTCGGGAGGTCCGTGGGATTCCACTGGTTCGACCCTTTCGACCCGCGCAATGAGGAAAGACTCCTCGCCCAGGCCAGACGTCTCGTTGCCCCGTACAGAGGAAGCCCTCACCGAATCGGGTACTTCTCGGATAACGAGCAGGGGTGGTGGAACGGGGCCAATTTCGTCTGGTTCATCAAGAAACCGTCGGCGAACCACAGCAAGATGAGGCTGGTGGGGCTCCTCCGGGAGCACTATGGGGGGGACTGGGCCGCCTTCTGCCGCGATTTCGTGGTCCCTCAAAGGGTGGGTTCCTTCGATGACCTCCTGGAAAACACGGAGCCGGTCTCGCTCAGGCCAGGGGGCAATGGGATCCAGGCAGTGCGACGATGGACAGGGGTGCTGGCCGGACACTATTACCGCGTGGTCCATCTCGCCCTCCGACAGGCGGACCCTGAGGCCCTCATCCTGGGGGATCGCCTGCCCATATACTACGACCCTGATGCGGTGCGCTCCATGGGGCCGTACGTTGACGTGATATCCACCAACTACAACGTGGACAGTCACGATGGTTGGATTGCCCGGTACTTCTTCGAGGGCCTTCGCCGCCTCGCCCCAGGCAGGCCCGTGTTGATCTCCGAGTGGTTCTTCGCGGCGCGCGAGAATCGCACGGGGAACCTCAATCGTGGCCACCTCATGACTGTCCAGAGCCAAGCCCAGAGGGCCAAAGGGGCGGCCTCCGCAGCCGAGGCCTTCGCCAAGGACCCGATGGTAGTAGGGATGCATTGGTTCCAGTACTTCGATCACCCCAAGGGTGGAAGGGCCGACGGGGAGGACTACAACTTCGGCCTGGTGGATGTGGAGGACAGACCCTACGAGGAACTCGTGGCCGCACTGAGGGACGTCAACCAACGAGTCACCGAGATCCACCGAATGGCCAAGACCGCCTCGAACCGGACCCCGCATGACCCCATTGCCATCCCTCAGGCCTCCGTGGACCCCAAGGACTCCTCCCTTGCCGAGTGGCCCAAGGAGAGGGCCCTCCTGCCGCCCTTTTGGGCCCCTCCTCCCGAGATACCCTTCGGGGAGGCCTATGTGTCGTGGGACCGCAAGGGGCTCAACATGGCCTTCATCGGGATGGACTACTACGACCCGGAGCTCCTGGCATTCGACGGAGACTTCCCCCTGGGGGAGGCCTTCCGTGTGGACTGGGGCGTGGACCTGGGAAGAGGGGCGAGGCGGTTCTCCATCTACCTGATCCCCCCGAAGGAGGGGGATGTCAACGCCAGCAAGGAGATCAAGATCTGCCGTGACGTGCAGGAACCGTGTCGGCCAGTCCCGGAGGCGATCGCCCGCTACTTCGGTGCAGATCAGCCCCGGATCGTTGTGGAGATCTCCATCCCTTGGACATCTTTGGGCTCGGAGGGCCCCCCCGCTGGGGGGGAGCTGCGCATGGAGGTGGCTGCCACGGCCTTTCACCGTTCCCGCTGGATGTCCCTGAGCGGCCTTGCCCCCGCCGAGGCCCTTTCCAACCCTTCCGGGTGGAGAAGGATAAGACTAGACGAGGGACCGTCAGCGGCCACTGAAGCCCTCAGATCAATCCCATCCCCTTGAGGCAGGAGAGCATCACCGCAGCGGCCATCACCGAACCGATCTGGCCCCCGGTATTGGCCCCCATGGCGTGCATGAGTAGATAGTTCTTCTTGTCGTATCTCTGCCCCTGGACCTGCACGACCCTGGCGGCCATGGGGTAGGCAGATATGCCAGCCGATCCTATGAGCGGGTTGATCTTTCCGCCACTGAGGACACACATGAGCTTCCCGAAGAGGACCCCTGCCACCGTGTCCATACAGATGGCCACAAACCCTAGGGCAAAGATGGCCAGGGTCTGAGGCTTCAGGAAGGCATGCCCCTCCATAGTCCCCCCTATGGCGAGCCCAAGGAACAGGGTGACGATGTTGGCTATCTCGTTCTCAGATGCCTTGGTGAGCCTGGAGACCACCCCGCATTCCTTCATGAAGTTGCCCAGCATGATGGTCCCCATCAATGGGAGCCCCTTGGGGGCGATGAGGCCTGTCACAAAGGTCACCACGATGGGGAAGAGGAGCCGAGTCCTCTGGGACACGGTCCTCTTGACCACCCCCATCCTGATCACACGCTCCCTGGGTGTGGTCAGGATCCTCATGATGGGCGGCTGGATGATGGGCACGAGGGACATGTACGAGTACGCGGCCACCGATACGGCGCCCAGGAGTTGGGGGGCATACTGAGATGTGACATAGATGGCCGTGGGACCGTCGCAGGCGCCTATGATGGCCACGCACACCGCCTCCAGCTCCGGGAATCCCAGGGCCAAGGCGACCAGGAGCGTGAAGAAGATCCCGAACTGTCCTGCGGCCCCCAAGAGGAGGATCTTGGGATTCTCCAGAAGGGGACCAAAATCCGTCATGGCGCCGATGCCGATGAAGATGAGCAAGGGGAAGAGCTCATTGGCGATCCCCATTTCGTAGAAGGTCCTCAGCAGCCCCCCTCCCTCCATCAGCTCCCCCAGCGGGATGTTCACTAGGACGCAGCCAAACCCGATGGGTACGAGGAGGAGGGGCTCCACCTCCTTCTTCACCCCGAGGTAAAGCAACACCCCTCCCACGACCAGCATGACCACATTGGGCAGGCCGTGGGTGAACAAGAACGCTGCCCCCTGCCCCAGACCGGAGAGGGCAGCCAGGATGCTCTCGGTCATCGCCCACCCCCACGAGCCGGTACCTGTTCAGGAGGTTCATCCTTCTCGGGGCAAGGGAATGCCTTCTTCAGTAGGTTCATCACTATGCTCAGGGCCCACAGCGTCAAGATGGTACCCCCCATGCCCACGATCATCATGGTCATCCCGAAGGTCATCCTGTCCATACCGGCTGGTTTCCTCCTCTACCTTGTCTACTCAGAGGATCAAGGAAGGCCTCCTCCAAGGGATCATCTGAGATCACACCCTCCCGAGGCACCTCACCTGGTGCCTCGGGGTGCGAAATCGGGGTGAGGCCCGCATGGGGGGACATCCCTTTGGACCCCCCCCATGGGAGAGGGCGAGTGGCAGACCGCCCGGCCGTTGGAAGCCTCAGTCACCGAAGGTCACGCTCGCGGTCACGTCTATCTTCAGCTCCTTTACCCCTGGGACCCCCTGCACCAACTCCTTCAGGTCTTGTATGAGCTCGACCTCTTGCGCGGTGCGTGCCTCCACCTTGAGGTGGACCGTCCCATCCTTCGCCGAGACCTCCACATCGGGCTTCAGGTTGATCAATGCCACCTTCACCGCAGAGGCCAAGACCAGGTCGTCCATGGCCCTCTGGGAGTCAGGGGTCGTGCGAAAAGGCCCCAGGTTCACGCTGTGACAGATGATATCCACGGCGTCATCCACGGAGAACTTCCTGATGTGCAGCACCAAGTCGTAGAGGCTGGGGTCCCACGTGTCGATGCCATACAGGTAGCGGCTCCATTTCCTGCGCTCCTCATCCAGCTTCTTTATCTGCCGGAGGGCCTCCCTTCTCGAGACCTTGTCGCGCTCCATGACGATGTTCACGCGATCTTCCAGGTCCGCTATGATACGCACCTTCAAGACATGGGGGACCCCTTTTACGAAGAAGTGGCCTGCCATCCCATGGTAGACCACATTGTCCTTCTGGAAGTGCCTCAGTATGGCGGCCTGGATGAAGGCTATGTATTTCTCGCGGCCATAAGTGAAGCGATCCAGGATGGAAGGGGCGTTTTCGATGGCCCTGATGAGCTTTATCTCTGGGATATTGAACTGCTCGGAGGCCTCCAGGAGCACCTCTCGGGCGATACATTCATAGCCCAGCCTCCGGGCCACCTTCTCGGCGACCTCTTTGCCATGACTGTACGAGCCCCTCGAGATGGTGATGATGGACATGGCTCACCTCCTTGTCCTCGCACGACGGTCCTCACAACCAGCCAAACATCCCAAGACCCCGCCGGATGATAACAAATAGCCCCAATGGATTCAAGAAATGCCGATCTCGCAAACCAGGACTCGGTCGCATTCAGCACCCTGTAGCATCCCGCTGAGTATCAGGCGTCCCATCGCCCTCTACGATCGTATCAAAAACCGCCGATAGATCGTCGCGCCATGGACAGCGGGCAAGGAATCGCCCCCCGGCGATCTGGAAGTTGCCCTGAGGCAGACGTTAGCAAAGGTCCGAAGCGAAGGAAAACGAGGGCGCCCTTGCCGGGCTTCGGTTTCCGCCGGAGGATGCCCTGGGATGCTTTCCTGGTGCTGGGCGGGATGGCAGGATCAGCGACTCGATGCACCGGGTCCGAAGAGTCGAAGAGGATGGGATTGGATCCGCACCCCCACCCCCTCGGGAGCCCTTAAAGGGGGCAGCAGCGGTTCAAGGCAGGCGACCGAAGCAAGAAGTGACCATTCCCACTCTTTCCTGGCCGTCCGAAGCACGCCTGTTACGGACTCACTCCTCCTTGGACTTGGATGAGGTGGGCTTGGGGCCTGTATCGCCCCCCTTTTCCGAGCTCTCCCCCTTGTCCTCCCTCTTGTGCGAATCCTTTCTGGCGTAGTCGGTCACGTACCAGCCTGAACCCTTGAGTATGAAACCTGTGCTCGATATGAGCCTACGCAGCGCACCCTTGCACTCCGGGCACACGCTGAGGGGTTCCTCAGTGATGCGCTGCATGACCTCCATCTCTTTTCCACAGTCCGAGCAACGGTACTCGTATATGGGCATCCCTTTACCTCCAAGAGCCTTGGCCAGATTCTCGAGGCATCCCTTTGGTCCTGCGTCTTCCGCGCCCCGGACCCTCCAGGTCCTCAACTAAACCGGGGGTTTCAACCCCCGTTGTCTCCTAATCTATAACCACTTCCGGGGGAAATGCAACCCCTGGGGAGGAGGGCTAACCCAGAGGTCACTTACGCGATGCCTCGGAAAGGGCGGCCTCGCGGGATCCCGAAGGAGATGGTGGACTCACTGGGGGATCGGCTCATCCAGGGGAGGCGCCTCGAGCCCATAAGGGATCCCCAAGTCTCGAAATGGGTTCTCCAGGAGGCGCTTGAAGATCCCCACGATCCCCTCTCCCAGGGACCGAAACGGGATCGGGGTGACCTGAGGATCTGCCAGGGGCCCCTGTACGAGAAAGTAGGTGGTCAGGACGCTCTTTTCCGGCCCGGCCAGATAATGACGAATCACGGGGATTTGATTGACGAGCCGATCGAACCCCACCAAGGGCCTGACGCCGACCTTGAGGTCACAGGCCTTACCCCTCACATCTAGGTCCCCCACCATGGTGAGCCCCATGGCCTCGCTGTATATCCTGAAATCGTCGGTCCGTGCCACCCCGTCCAGCAAGGTGAAGCTCCCTTTGATCTGGGAGAAGACCATGCCCTCCGAGGAAAGATCCGGTAACCTCCCTGTGAAGATCTGGGTCAGGTTCATCAAAGAGAGGATGTTGGCCAACACAGGGAACCTCCGGATCACCCCTTTTTCCACCTCGATCTCCACGATCCCTCGATGCCTGCCTGCCCTCTTTCCCTGGAGCTGACCGGCCACCCCGCCCTGGAGATGGAGTGGCCCCTCTATGAGCTCCTCCCTAAACCCTAAGGTGGAAAGGACCGCCCCGGCCTTGGCCCCGTTGACGCCCCCGCTCACCCAGAACTCACTGTCACCATCCAATGAACCTTCAAACGCCACATCTCCCCCCTCCAGTGTACCAAGGGCCTCCTCGAGCACTAGCCTCCCTTCCCGCGTCGCCACACGACCGCGCAGGTCCTGAAAGTAGAAGTCCAGGAAGCTGACCCCGCGAAAATAGAAATCCACTTGGGAGCGAGGAAGGGCTTCGATCCATCGTTTGATACCCGGGAGCGTGGTAGGGGGCACCCCTTTTTCCCCGGACTCCTCGGTGACTGGGAAGACCCAAGGGTCGAGGTCCAGATGTTCCCCCTTTACGACCGCCTGAAGCGTGAACCCTCCTCCCATGGGGCGGAATCGGCCGGACAGGGCGTACCTCTTCCCCAACGCCTCTATCTCCAGCCCTTCCGCGGCGCCCCACCCCGAGGCCAGCACCAGCTCCCCGGACCGGATCCTCAACGGTCTCCCCAGGACCTCCTGGGATACCTGGACATCGCGGGGACGCAGGAGGGCCATCCCGTGGGCCGGAGGCCCCAGGTATACCTCGCCTTGGAGGTCCACCTCACCCCCATGAAACCTGCCTCTCACTTGGGGGATGACCTTGGCCAACGCATCCACAGGATACCTTACGGCCGAAAAGATGAATGAAGTCCCCCCCCTCGACCTCTCGTCTATCCATCCCTCCCCGTTTAGCCTGCCGCCCCCAGCCTCGAGCGACCCCCGGATCAGACGCCAGGCCCCTTGGGGGGAGCGATGAAGCCGCCCTTCCACCACCATCCTCTCCCCGGAGGGCTTCTCCCACTGCCCCCCGTAGGCCATGGTCAAATGGGAGAGATCCACTGCAAGATCGAGCTGGGGCAGAGCCAGGGGACCCTTCACGGAAAACGCCGCCTTGGCCGATCCCTCAGGGGCCACCCGGAAGTCCCCAGAGAGGGGCGACAGCAGCCGGGCCAGGTCCTGCCCACCGAGCTCGCCCTCTCCTTTGACTTCCACCTGCGGCTCGGCCCCCGACCATCCCTGGAGCCCTCCCTTGAGCCTCCACGATGAGTTCGCAACATGCCCCTCAAGGTTGATGATCTCCAAGCGCCCTGGCGAGGCCTCCAGCTCGCCTCGCAGGAAGTGCCAAGTCTCGGGGATCCCGGGGAACAGGGCCGCGACTTCGCCCACCCTAACGCGCGCCAGGTAGTCCAAGGCCCCTTCACGAAGGAATGCCTTCCTCAGCTTCAGATCCAAGGAGCAAGTCCCATGCATGTGGGCACCGGCATCCATCGTCACGCCGTCAGTGGAAACCCGACGGAAGAGATCCAGGAGTTCCTGCGGGGCCAGATCCAGGGAGAACCTGCCATCGAAGGCAGAGACCCGGCCCACCTCTGTGATCTGTGCCTCCATGGACCTGAAGCGATGCCCCCTGTAAGTCCCTCGGAGGCCACTGAACCACACCCGGTCCCCCTCCCATGAGAGGGTCCCCTGGAGGTCCTCGAGGGGAGGGAGTTGGCGGTCGAAGTTCATGGATACACCTTCGAACTCCATCTCCATGAGGACCCTCAGGGACCTCTTCTCCGCCTTGTCGCGGCCTGGCAACCACCACGTGAAGGTGGTCTTAGGAGCGACCCCATCGCGCAAATCCTCCCTGAAGAAGGCATGGAGGTGGGGTCCGATGAGGTCAACCCCCAAGTAGGGGATCACCTCCTGGAACTGGAACCTGGATCCGGTCATCACCCCCCTTAGGCCATCCTCGGCCTTTGTGATCCTTCCATCGAGGCCAAATTTTCCGGCCCTGATCTCCAACTGAGAGATCAACCAGTTCTGGCCGGACCAATCCCCCTCGAGGGAGACCGTGGCCTGCGGGGCCTCGAATGGAAGACCTAGGATCCCGGGCCAGGTGAGCCTCAGTCCCTGGATTCGAGCGGAGCCCTTGAGCCGTCCATCGAGGTAGCCCCCTTCTATCTGGAAGACGAGGCTCGCCACGCCTTGGACTTGGAGCGAAGAATCCGAAGGCACCAAACGGCGATTCAACGACGCGAGCCTCACCCGGTCGCACTCCAGGATCACGCGGGTCCTCCCCTCGAAAGTCGCATGCCCCCTTCCATGGAACTCCCCCCAACTGCCTTCCTCTCCCCAGATCTCCCCCTGCCCCTGGAATACCACCTTCCCCTCCTCAGGGGATGGCCAGATATCGCCTTTGTGGAGGCGCAACTCCTCCTTGCCATCGGCCCAGAGAAGACGGGCGTTGGAGACCGTGATGTGACGCGCCAGTTGCAAAAGGCCGCTCCACACCGCCATGCCCTCGTAGCGACCCCGCTCGAGGGCGTCCTGGTCCTTCAGGGAGACCTTCACCCCCTCCAGGGAGATGGCGTGCACCGAGAGGCGCCCCCGGATCGCCTCTCCCCAACCGAGCCTGAGGCGCACAAGCGGGACCTCCGCTACGGCCTCGCCTGCTGGGGGACGCCTCAGCACCAGGGACTGACCTCGGACCTCGAGCCAGTTCCATGGTGTAAATTCTACGGAGGCCACTGTGGCCTCCAGGCCGGTGGCCTCTCCGATTCGGGTGCAGATGAAGGCCTTCATGTCCGGGGTGTTCAGGACCCTGGGGAGCCAGTGACCAATGGTCAGGAACGTCACCACCGAGACGAGGGCAACCCCTGTCAGCACGGCGATGATCCTGGACCTCTTTCTTCGCGCACTCAAGTGGCGATGACCTCTGGAGGATCTGGGCGGCTGATCCCGGCCCCAACGCCTTGAGGGGGCTGTAACTGGACCAGGTGATGAAGGAACCCACTAGCGACCACCCACGAGTAAGATATCCCAAAAGCACCACCCTTTCAAACGATGTCCTCCTTGATAATAACCCTTGACATGCCAGGCCGTTACCGATATCCTGCCCGCCAACAGGCAAGGAAGAATCGAGGGGAAACGAGAAAAAGGACGGTTTGGACCATGAGACGACTCGTTTGGATCTTGGCGGCGTTGAGCGCGTTTGCGGGGATCTTGGCGGCGCAGTCTTCGTTGGCATCGGACCTCTCCGAGGTGCTCTTTACCAAGGGCGTCATGTATTACGATCAGGGGAGGTACCAGGATGCCGCTCAGAACTTGCGCGAGGCCGCCCGGGAGGATCCTTCAAACCTCGAGATCCGCAAGTACCTGTATCAGGCAGAGGCAAAGGCGGCAGGAAAGCCTTCTGGGACCGCGGTTTATGAGGACGCAGTGAACAGGGAGCCTAAATCGGCGAGGAACCATTTGAACTTGGCGGTGGCCCTCGCCATGGAGGGGCAGTATGACCGGGCCTTGGCCTCCATAGAGGAGGCCAATCGGCTCTCCCCCCGAGACGGGGAGATCCTGTTCTACAGGGGTCTGATCCGGTTCAAGAGGGAGGCCTTTCGGGAGGCCGTTGCCGACTTCCAGCAGGCGAGGAACCTGGAGCCAAGGCTCGCCCAAGGGGCCATGTTCCACGAGGCCGCAGCCCTGTCCAAGTTGGGGGAATCCCAGGCCGCCGGGGCCCTTTTCCAACGGGTGGTGGAGGCGAACCCCATGACGGACTATGCGACCCAGGCCACAGAGCTCAGCCGGGCGGCCGAGGTCAAGAGGTTCTCCTTGAAGCTCACCACCGGGGTGGAGTACGACAGCAACGTCACCCTCCAGGGAAACAGGAACACCCTCGGGGTCCCGCTGGAGCTGCCTGATAAGGGTCAGTTCCGTTTCCCTCTGTCGGCGCTCGTGGACTACCGCTTCCTGGACCTGGGCGAGTGGTCCTTGGGAGGAAGGTACGGTTTCTATGCCAGCTTCCACGACAGAAGCAGCGACATGAACGTCATAAGCAACCTGGCGGAGCTCTATGGCGTCTGGAGGAGGGCCAACTGGTACATGAGGCCTTTCTATTACTTTCAGAGCGTCTTCCTCGACGCCGACCATCTCTCTGACACCCACTCCCTGGGCGGAAACATCATGTACCTGGCCCCGTACAACTTGGCCCCGGAGTTCTACTTCCGCTGGCAGCACAAGGAGTATCACTCCCCCACCATCGACGCCAATGACGCCGACGGGATGAACCTTCGGGGGGAATACAATCAGTACTATCTCCTGCAGGGTGGTAGGGGATATCTGAGGGCCGGTATCGGGATGGAGGGCGATCGCACCCACGGAGAGAACCTGGACTACACCGCCTTCCTGGTCCTCGCGGGTTTCCAGTACCAGCTCCCATGGGAGCTGACGTTCAATTTCGACTTCGAGTATCAGAACAGGTCCTACATGCACCGCAACACCATCTTCGGCGTCGAGCGGGATGACCTGCGTTACTCTTTCGCATGGCAAGTGACTAGGCCGCTGGGGAACGGATTCGATCTCAAAGGGCGCATCGCCCACATCCGCAACGACTCCAATATCGGGGACTACGACTACGATCGCCAGATCTATTCCTTGCTGATATCTTGGAGTTATTGACCCGGTAAACAGCCCTCGCGAGGAGGAGCGAGATGGAACTCTGGTGCAAGAAATGGTGGATAGGATTGGCCGTCTTGGGGTTGATGGCCGTATCCTGGCAGACGGCTTGGTGCGCCCCTGCCCAGAAGGTGGGCGTCATGGCGGAGATTAGGGGAAACGTGGAGATACTCCACCCCGGGGATCGAGAGTTCCGGGCCGCGAGGCTCTACGAGGACATCTTGGAGAGGGACAAGATCAGGACAGGCCCTGGCGCCAGGGCCAAGGTCCTTTACGACGACGACAGCATGACCGTGTTGGCGGAGAACACCTCCATCGAGGTTCGAGAATATCAGATCTCTCCGGACAAGAAACGGGCTCATTCTGTCATCGGGCTCCTCCGGGGCAAACTCCGGTTCATCGTGACCAAGTACCTGGCCAAGGACAAGAGCAACTTCCTTGTCCAGACCCCCACGGCGGTCATGGGCGTCAGGGGAAGCGACAGCGTGGCGGTCTTCGAGGAGGAAACCAGCACGGCCTACCACCTGTTCGGGGACCTGGAGATAACCAGCTCCAAGACCGGAGAGAAACTCACCATCACCTCGGGGCAGTGGTGTATAGTGCGTCCGGACGGGAGCATGCAACAAGGTGCCATTACTGCCGACCAGCTCCAGCAGATCTTGAATTTCTTCGCCAAGCTGACGCCTGCGGAGAGGAGGCAATACAAGGACGATCTGGAGAAGGAACTCAGGCAGCAGGGGCTGGATGTGATCTTGCCCACACCTGACCGGGCCCCGGACAAGTTCATCAAGCCCCCTGAACCACCGCCTTCTCACCACCATGGAGGCTGATACATCGCACCAAGGCAATATCGTGGAGGGGCCTGGCGGCCCCTCTTTTTTTCAGGTGACGGGAATCAATCCTTCTCCCCGCTCAATGCCAAGAGGGTGAAATGGGATCCCCCCTGACCATCACCGGCTCCCCAGCCAAGCCCTCGGCCCTGATCCTGGGGGCAGGCCTGGCCGGCCTCAGTGCGGCCCTATCCCTGGCGCGCCGCGGGTGGGCTGTGACCCTGCTGGAAAGGGAGCAGGAGGTGGGGGGGCTCGCCAGGACCATTCGGCTGACACCGGATATGGCCTTTGATTTGGGGGGGCACCGGTTCCTGAGCCGGGATCCCCGGCTCCTCAGGGAAGTCCACGGCCTCTTGGACGGGGAATGGAAAGAGGTCCCGAGGAGCAGCCGCATCTACCTCGGGGGGCGTTTCTTTCGTTATCCCCTCAAGCCCGCGCAGGCCTTCTTCTCCTTTGGCCCCAAGGCGGCCGTGAGGATAGCTGGAGACTATCTCTGGGGGCATCTTCGCTCCTTGGGAAGGCGAGACAAGGAGGAGACATTCGAGCAGTGGGCCTTGAACCGCTTCGGGAGGAGCCTGTACCAGATCTTTTTCAAGCCATACACGGAGAAGGTCTGGGGAATGGAGGCTCGCAACCTCTCGTCCCACTGGGCACGGGAGCGTATCGACCTCATGGACCTGCTGCACGCCGTCCTTCGTGCGGTATTTCCTTCTCGAGCGCCCCGGCCTCGAACGTATGCCACGCGCTTCCTCTATCCGACACGCGGGATAGGTAGGATCGCCGAGAGACTGGCCCAAGAGGTGGAAGGTCTCGGAGGGAGGATCCTCTGTCAGGTGGAGGTGAAGGCCCTGGAAAGCAGTGCCGGAAGGGTAACACGCGTACTGGCCACGACCGGGGACGGGAAGACTATGGCCCTCACAGCCTCGCATGTCATCTCTACCATCCCCATAACGCAATGGTGCGAAGCCCTCGTCCCCGCACCTCCTTCCTCGGTCCGAGGGGCGGCATCCAGGCTCCGTTACAGACATATGATCTTCGTCTATCTCCTCTTGTCAGGCCAAGGCCTGACGAGGGACACCTGGATCTACCTGCCGGATCCCCATCTGCGCATCTGCCGCATCCATGAGCCGAGGAACTGGAGCACGGAGTTGGTCCCGGAGGGCAAGACCTCGCTTTGCGCGGAGATCTTCTCCGAAAGGGGTGAGGGCCTCTGGCTGGAACCCGACCCGGCCATGGTCCACCTGGTCGTGGAGGAACTGCGCAGTGTCGGCATCCTCGGGGGATCGAGGGTCCTGGATTCCAAGGTGATTCGGGTGCCTTTCACCCATCCCGTATACTCCCAAGGGTTTCGGGGTGACCTGCAGGCCGTGGAGGGTTTCGTGTCTGCCGAGATGACCAACTTCCACCTCCTGGGGCGCACCGGGGCCTTTCATTACAAGGACATGGATCAGGTCATGGACGACGGGTTCCGGCTAGGGGAACGACTCGTCCCTTAGGGTCGCCGACAACGAAAAGTGGCAATCAGCACACCAGATGTCTCCGTCATCATCCCCGTCTTCAATGGCGAGGCCACCCTCTCGGTCTGCCTGGAGGCAATCTTCGAATCACAGGGGGTGAAGGCAGAGGTCATAGTGGTCGACGACGGTTCCACCGACGGATCGAGGGAGGTTGCCTCCAGATTCCCGGTCCGTCTGATCACCCTTGGAAGACGCCTTGGTGGAGGGATGGCCCGCAATCGCGGGGCCAAGGTGGCCATGGCCCCCATCCTCGCCTTCACGGACGCGGACGTTCAGATCGCACCGGACACGCTGCAGAGGCTACACGAGGAACTGCTCAGGAGGCCGGAGCTGAGCGCCGTCTTCGGGGCTTACAGCGCGGAGTGCCCTGTCCAAGGCTTCTTGAGCCGCTACAAGAACCTCCATCATCATTACATCCACCTGACCTCGCGAAGGGACGCCACGACGTTCTGGACGGGCTGCGGCGCGGTGAGGAAAGAGGCCTTTTGGGCCGTGGGAGGTTTCCAAGAGGAGTTGTCGCGCCTTTATGACATAGACCTGGGTTACAGGCTCGTTGAGGCAGGCATGAGGATCGCCCTGGTGCCCGAGATCGAGGTGAGGCACCATAAACAATACTCGCTTTGGTCCTTGCTTCATTCGGATCTGTTCCAGAGGGCCATCCCGTGGACCGAGCTCATGTGGAGACACAGGATCCTCATGGACGACCTCAACACCCGGTATTCCCATCGGGTGAGCACCGCGATCCTCGCCTCCTCCCTGATCTGGCTGTTCGGGGCGAAGAGTCTTTCTTTGGGGATTTCTGGTCTCCTCGCGGGCCTGCTGTGCACAGCCATGATGAACCGGGGGTGGGCGGCGTTCTGTTACAGACACGGCGGGTGGGCCTTCGCCCTCAAGGCAATGGCCATGGAATGGCTCTATTTCTCGTACTGCGGGCTGGGGGCGGTCCTGGGGACCTTGGCATTCTTCTCCAGGGCCGCCCGGAGGCGACTGCCCCGGGCAGGGCGCTGAGCTCACGAGCCTTTCGGCCTCTCGAACGGTCACCTCTCGGCCAGTCTCTGATAGATGAGAAAAGGCCCCAGCTTGGCCTCCAGGGAATAACCGCTGTGGAGGAGATCGTAGAGGACTGGCGCCGACCCTTGGAGGTCGCGCAGCGTCTCACCCAAATCCCCTGAGTTCAACAGCACAACTGCCCCAGGGGGACTGGCCGTGATTGAGTCCGCCAAGCGTCGCATCCAGCCTTCGCCCCAAGGGCCAGGCACCGTGATGAAGTTCGTATAAAGAAAGGGCGTGGAGGGCCTCAGGCCCGAGAAGTAGTATACGAGGGGAGTGAAGCCGCCCCATATGAGGAGTGTCTCCTCACGGGGCTCCATGGCCCTCAAGAGCTGGCCGACCTCCCATTCCTCCAACACGAAGGGCCTGTAACGACCGCTCAAGTCTGGGAAGGTGGCGAGGTAGGCCTCCCACGAGAGCCCCTTTCCCACGTAGGCCCACCATCTCCGATAGGTCTCCTGATGGTTCACAAGGGCCGTCACTATGAAAAGCACCAAGACGGCCGCCCCGATGGCCTGGCTCACACGCGCACCTTCCAGTGCACGAATCCGAGAAGAAAACCCCGTCAGTCTCTCCGTGCCGACCCCGGCCGAGAGGCACGCAACGGACAGAAGGGGGATCAGGTGGTAGTGGTACAGGCGCATCTGGAGCTCGACGGCCGCGAACATGCAAAGCACATAACTCAGGAGCACCCAAGAACCTCTCTTTCTCTCCTTGACGAGGACAAAGGAGCCGACCAGGGCCAAGGCGAGGATCAAGAGAAAGAGCGGGAATTCCCCGAGGGATGCCCAATAGATCGCTGATCGCCTCAGGAAGGTGCCAGATGCTGCCAGATCGACCCGTTCCCCAACGTTCTGCGCCACCGTGAGCTGCCACATGTCCCCCAGCGCCCCGATCCCCCACAGGTACAGGCCGCCCCCTGCCACGACCCCGAGGAAGCCGACGGAAAGCAACAGGGCCCCCAGGAAGCCTCCCCCCTTTGATCCACGCCTCCGCCCCTGGAAGACGCTCCCCACCAAAAGGAGGGGAAAGGGGATTGCGTATGGGTACTTGAACCAAAACACCACACCCAACGAGACCCCACACAGCAGGTGGTTTCGTATGACCCCATCGCTTCCACCCTTGACGGCCAACAGCAGACTCCACCAAAGCCACGGCAGGAGAAAACTCTCCCCCTGTGCGGTCTTCCAGAAACCCATCAGCGGATATGCCAGCCCGAAGAGCAAGGCGCCCCAGAAACCGCAGCCAGGGCAAAGCATCTCCGAACCCACCCGCAGCATCAACAGCATGGTCACCCACAGGCAGAGGAGATCGGCCACACGAAGCCAATGCATGTGGTCCCCGGCCACGGCCAGGAGGCCCGCCTGGAGATAGAAGATGGCAGGGGGCTTGACATCCAGCGCATCCCTGTAAGGGACCCCACCTTCGAGGATGACCTTGGCCACCATCTGGGCCAGGGCGTGGGCCGGCTCGAAGGGATACCAAAGGGAGGGGAGGTTCCAAAGGCCGATGCCCCCGACAAGGGGCACAAGCCACCCCCAACGCAGCGGGCCACGGACCACCACGCGCCCCCCGTTCATCAGTGCCCCCCCTTTTTCTCTTTGACGCCCAAGGACCTCTCGATATCCTCCCTGGCCAAGCCGTGGAGCCTAACCGCCTTTACCCTTGATCCTGCACCTGAGACGATCTCCACATCCTTCTTGGGAATGTGGAACAAAGTGGCCAAGAAGGCCCGAAGGGCATCGTTGGCCCTCCCCTCCACAGGAGGGGCAGTCAGATGCACCTTCAGGGCCCCCTGGACTGAACCGGCTATCCTGTTGGAGGAAGAGCGCGGCTGCACCCTGACCTGGATCCCAACCCACCCCTCTCCTTCTCGGAGGTTCAGTCCCCGGACGTCCATGGAGCCCATGGACTCTCCGTATCACGAAGGAGCGACGGGTGCAATCCCTTTCCGGCCCTGCCCCTCCCCGGGCTTTGGGGTTACCCCTATCCGGGCCACCGAGGGGACCATGGCATCTCCAAACCGTCGTCCACAAGAGGGGCATCGGATCAGTCACGAGGTGAGGGGTCGCTCAGATGGGGTGGTCCAAGTTGCGCCCGTGGGAAAGGACCGCTATCCTTGGGGTGGCGTTTGAGCGTGCTGGGGGGCGTGTGAAGGGGCTCCTAATCATATGGATGGGCTGTCATGCCCTCATGGGACAGGTCATCCTGATCCGAGAGTTCCTGGTCATCTCGTATGGCCATGAGCTTTGCATGGGGGTCGTCTTCGCCTCTTGGCTCGGCGGCGTCTTCGCCGGAAACTGGTTGGGAAGTAGGCTTCAGGGAAAGGGGGGTCGGGCCTCGGGGAGGTTCGTGGCATGGCAGTCGGCCTGTGTCCTCCTCGCCCCTGGCTCCGTGATGGCCATCCGACTCGTGAGATCGGTCATCCATTCCGGGCCAGGGGTGCCCCTTCCTTTGGCCCCCACCATGGCCTGCGCATTGGGGCTCGTCTTTCCTCTGGGCATGACAGTGGGCGTCCTCTTTCCCCTGGCCTGCTCCATGATGGAATCCCCGTCCGGCCAGCCTTCGAAGGTCATCGCCAAGGCCTATGTGTTGGAGGCAACGGGGATGCTCCTGGGTGGTGTTTCCCTGACCTTCCTCCTCCTACCCAGGATGGACCACCTAGCCATATTGGCCGCGGTGGGATCGATCACACTCATCACGGCCACGCTCATCACGATGGGCGAGGTGAGCAAGGGGTGGAGCGGGGCCCTCGTATGCCTGAGCCTCTCTTGGACCCTCTGTTGGGCCTTGGGCGGTTTCGGCCACCTCCAAGAGGTCTCCGCAGAGGCGCGCTGGAGGGCCCTGCACCCGGGGCTTCAGCGCCTTTGCACCAAGGAGTCCCTGTACCAGAGCGTGGAGTTGGGCAACCTCAACGGGCAGTTCAGCGTCTTCGGCAACGGACAACTGCTCAGCAGCTTTCCCGACCCTCACGGCGTGGCCTTTCCCGTGCACCTCCTCATGAACCAAGAGCCCGGGCCGGAAAGGGTCCTGATCGTCGGTGGGGGGCCTGGGAGCCTGCTACCGCTCCTGCTCGACTACCCGGTGAGAGAGGTGCACCTAGTGGACCTGGACCCGTTGGTCTTCCGGATCGCGAGTCCGTATCTGCCTCCGGATATCCAAGAGGCCTTGAGGGACCCGCGCGTTCGCCTCACCTTCCACGACGCGCGGCACTGGGTGAGGAATTTCCCCTCAGGGTCCTTGGACGCCGTGCTCCTTCAGGTTCCCGACCCTTCCACTGCGTTGCTCAATCGCTTCCATACGGTGGAGTTCTTTCGGGACCTCGGGCGGGCCATGCGCCCCGATGCCTTCCTGATGACCTCTGTGACCGGCTCCATGCACTATTTCGGGGAGGAGATGGTAGGCTACCTTGGCACCCTCCATCGAACCCTCCAAGAGGTCTTCCAGGAGGTCGCCTTGGTGCCTGGGGAGCGCTCGACCTTGCTGGCCTCACCTCTCCCCGGTGTCGTCAGCCTGGATCCCGAGGTATTGGGCGCGAGAATGGAGGCCCGTCGTATCCGCGATCCACATTTCCCGCCGGAGGCCTTTTCTTTCTGGATACAGGAGAACCAGATCCAGCTATGGAGGCGCGCACTGGAGGATCACCGTGGCCCCCTCAACAAGGACACCCATCCCGTCTCTTACCTCCATTACCTCATGCTTTGGGAACTCGTCTCTGGAGAGAAGTGGGGGTGGTCCCTCCTCGGGCGCATCAAGGGCCTCGGTTTCGGCTGGTTGCTGCTCCTCCTGGCAGGGGTCATCATGTCTTACCTCTTGCCCGTGAGGGAGGGCAGGAGGCGGAGGTCCCGGCTGACGATCATCGCGCTGACGGGCTTCACGGGTATGGCACAGGAGATCCTTGGCCTGTACATGTATCAGGCAGTCCAGGGCTACCTTTACTCCAGGCTCGGCATCATCGTCGCCCTCTTCATGGCCGGCCTCGCAGCCGGGGGTTGGCTGGGGTCCCGGTTCTCCTCTTCAGGCCTCAAGGAGGCCTCCCTGGCACTCATCTGGGATCAGGGTTTTCTCCTGCTACTGTGCCTGGGGGTCCCCTTGGGATGGATCCCGCTCTTTTTCGACACCCCGGGCCCGTCATGGGGCGACTGGACCGTAGGGGTGGCCCTTGGCACCTGGATGTTCTTGGCCGGGGCCGGCACAGGTGCCGCATTCCCCCTCGTCTGCGCCACCTTGGGGCAAGGGTCCGTGACACCTGGCCGGGTCGCTGGACAGGCCGGTGCTGCGGACCACCTGGGGGCCGCCCTGGGCGCGCTGCTGCCAGCCACTGTCTTGGCCCCGTTGCTCGGATTGGCACAGGCGGGGTTCTTCCTGGCGGCCATGCAGACCGCCTCCCTTGTTCTCGTCCTCCTCGATCTCCTTGACCATAGGGGAGGGGTGAGATAGGATTCGTCACAAAGGCCCTGGGATGATGGGGATTCAGCAGGGGAAGGCCATGGATCCACTCGACCGGATTAAGAGGGCCGAGGGGCACAGGGGAAGACTTCGTGAGAAGTTCCTGGAGCGGGGCCTGGGCGCGCTAACGGATGAGGAGGTCCTGGAACTCCTCCTCACCTTGGGGACCCCTCGCAAGGATTGCAAGCCCATGGCGCGCGCGGCCATCCAGCGATTCGGGGGCCTCAGGCAGGTCCTGGAGGCCTCTCCGGCACAGCTCCAGCAGATAGACGGTATCGGCCCGAGAAATGCCCTGGCCGTGCGGCTCATCCACGGTGTAGCCCGCAGGTTCCTCGAGGACCGCCTGGAGGGGATGCCATACAGGTTCGGTTCCTCGCGGGAGGTCTTCGATTACCTTTACCACAGCATGAGGGACCTCAAGCGGGAGGTCTTCAAGGTACTGTTTCTCAACAGTCAGAACAGGATCTTGTGCCTGGAAGATATGTTCCATGGCACCCTGACGGCCAGCACGGTTTACCCTAGAGAGGTCATTCAGCGGGCCCTGGAATTACACGCAGCAGGGCTAGTCCTGGCGCACAACCACCCATCTGGAGACCCGAAACCATCCCAGGATGACCTCAGGATCACGCGCGACCTCTGTTGGGCCGGACGGATCATGGCCATCCGTGTCCTGGATCACCTCATAATCGGTGAGGGGACATACTCGAGCTTAGCGGACCTGGGTCATATCCAACGCTTTCACGATGAATACGACGGTTGGCACGGGAGGATGCACCGTAGGTAGCCAATGATCGTCACTGTTTCGAATGAACCATGATACAGCCCACGCTCTTCCCCATGTCGCCAGAGGCGCTGCCGTATCATTGCACGCCAGAGTCCTTGGGAGAGGAACTTCGTCTGTTCCGTTCGTTCGGAAAGGCCACCGTGGTCGGTCAAGTGGAGGCGGCCCTCCCCCATGGCCTGTACGTGCGAGTTCCGAGTTTTGCCAACGAGTTCTGGACCTCCAGGCAGCGCGCCGCCCATTCTCTCCACGAGGTCTCCTACAGGGCATGCTTCAAGCCCCAGCTCCCACGCTTTTTCGTGCAGAGGCTCACCCGGCCGGGATCGTGGGTCTACGACCCTTTCATGGGGAGGGGGACGACCTTGTTGGAGGCCGCCCTCCTGGGACGTCGCGTGGTGGGGTGCGACATCAATCCTTTGGCGTCCGCCTTGGTACGCCCGAGGTTCTCCCCCCCCGCCTTGGAGGCCGTGGCTCGGAGGCTGCACTCCATCGATCTGAGTGATCACGATGAGTTCCCGGAGGAACTCCTCGTCTTCTACCACCCGGATACCCTGCGCGAGATATGCGCCTTGAAGAAGTATCTCCTGAGGATGGAGCAGGAGGGGTCGCTCGACCCCGTGGACGACTGGATACGCATGGTCGCCCTCAATCGTCTGACGGGTCACTCCAATGGATTCCTCTCCGTCTACACCATGCCGCCGAATCAGGCGGTCTCGGTTCAATCCCAGAGGAGGATCAACCAAAGGAGGGGTCAGAGCCCGCCTCGGAGGGACCTGACCCGAATCATCCTGATGAAAAGCGCCTCTCTCCTCAGGGACTGCGACCCCGAGAGCCGCGCGGCCCTGAGGCGGGCCAGGGATTCCTTGGTCATACTGACTGAGGACGCAGGGAACACCCCGGAGATCCCTGACGGCTCGGTCCAGCTCGTGGTGACATCTCCTCCTTTTCTCGACGTGGTGGACTACGCCACAGACAACTGGCTTCGCTGCTGGTTCATAGGGCTGGATGCCAAGTGTGTGCCCATCAGCATCTTCAAGGGGGTCAAGGGGTGGGGCGAGAAGATGAGGGGTGTCTTCCAGGAGCTCCATCGTATCCTCGCCCCTGGCGGGTATGTGGCCTTTGAGGTGGGGGAGATCAGGTGCGGGAGGGTGCGCCTGGAGGAACATGTGATCCCCGAGGCAACTGCCGCTGGGTTGGACCCTGTCTTGGTCCTGATCAATAGCCAGAGCTTCACCAAGACAGCCAACTGTTGGGGCGTCCGTAACAACCTGAAGGGTACCAACAGCAATCGGGTGGTGCTCCTGAGGCGGGCCTGATGGCTAGGGGCCACCCGTTTGAGAGAGGCCAGGGAGGTGATGACGAATGAAGAGAGGGGAGGGCCTGAGGAGAGCGGTTTGCGGGCTCGCCCTCCTGGGGGCGTCCCTCGTCTGCTCGGTCATGGCAGGGGGGTGTGCCACGTATACGGAGAGGTACGAGTGCGCAGGACTAGGTTCCACTTACTGGAAGGAGCGATGCCTCAGGTGGCCTGGGTCCGACGACTGGGACTTCAGCGACCCTTGTTGCGTGTTCCTGGCGCAGTTTTACACGCCCAAGGGGTTGTGAGCCCTGGGGATGCGGCAAGGCATCATTGAGTCTCTTTGCCTGTTCCCTTCGGGCGGACGGGACGCGAAGCGCCCTTCGTCAGGATCCAGGTCCAGGGCTGAGAGGGCGTGAAGGTGTCCCTATGGTTTGACAATTACCCAAAAAGGTGATCCCCTGTACCGCGTTTCCCTGGCCACAGGGGGGTGAAGGGCGTGCACGATGGCCTGATGTGGCCCGACTCGTCCGGATGAAGGAGGGAAGGAGATGCAGTACGACCTCACAGAGGAACAGAAGATGCTTCGCGATATGACCCGAAGGCTGTCCAAGGAAAAGATCGAGCCAGGGGCAAAGGAGCGCGACGAAAAAGGGGAGTGGGATTGGGGGGTTGTGGAGGTACTGCGGGAAAACGGCCTCATGGGGGTGGACTTCCCTGAGCAGTACGGTGGCGGAGGGGCAGGCCTCCTGGCATTTTGCATCGTGGTCGAGGAACTCTCCAGGGTGGATGCTGCCGCCGGGCTCTTGCCAGCGGACCAGGAGCTTGGCGCATTGCCCATATTGTTGGCCGCCAATGAATCGCAGAAGGCCAAGTACCTGCCCAAGCTCTCCACAGGGGAGCATCTGGCCGCATTCGCCTTGACCGAGTCCATGGGCGGCTCTGATGTGGCCAGTTTCAGGACAAGGGCGGTCCGCAAGGGGGACGAGTACATACTGAACGGTGTCAAGACCTTCATCACCAATGGCGGTGTGGCCGATGTGATAACGGTCTACGCCCTGACCGACCCTGAGAAGGGGGGGCACAAGGGCGCCAGCGTCTTCATCGTGGAGAAAGACTCGCCAGGGTTCAAGGTCGGGAAGAAGGAGGACAAGATGGGGATCCGCTGGTCGGACACCAGCGAGCTCATCTTCGAGGACTGCCGAGTGCCGGCCGAAAACCTCCTGGCCCAGGAGGGCCTGGGTTTCCTCATCATGATGAAGACCTTGGATTTCAGCCGCGCTGGGGTGGCGGCCCAGGCCTTGGGGATCGCATCGGGGGCCCTGGACTACGTCATCGCCTATGCCAAGGAGCGCATCGCGTTTGGACAGCCGATCATCAAGTTCCAGGGCATCTCGTTCAAGCTGGCGGACATGGCCATCGAAGTAGAGGCGTCCCGGCAGCTACTTTACAAGACCGCCTCCCTGCTCCAGGAGCAGCCCAAGGATCTCTCCAGGTTGCCGGCCGAGCTGATCCGCATGTCCTCCATGAGCAAGTGTTTCTGCGGGGACGTGGCCATGAGGGTCACGGTGGAGGCCGTTCAGGTCATGGGCGGATACGGTTACGTCAAGGAGTACCCTGTTGAGCGTTTCATGAGGGATGCCAAGATCACACAGATCTATGAAGGGACTCAGGAGATACAACGGGTCGTGATCGCCAACACGCTTTGAGGAATCGAGAGGGTTCGGGATGATGGTCACGGATCGTCTTTTGGAGGAGGCGGCCAGGGTCATCCGAGGGGCCAGGAGCATCGTGGCCCTTACCGGTGCGGGGATCTCTGTCGAAAGCGGCATACCGGCCTTCAGGGGGGCCCAAGGTTTGTGGGAGAAATACGACCCCATGGAATACGCTCACATAGACGCATTGAGGGCCCACCCCGAGAGGGTGTGGCGGATGCTCTTGGAGCTTCAGACCATCGTGGATCGGGCTAGGCCCAACGCAGCGCACATCTGCCTGGCACAGATGGAAAAGATGGGCCGCCTCCGGGCCATCATCACCCAGAACATAGACCACCTCCACCAGGAGGCCGGGAGCCAGAACGTCATAGAGTTTCACGGGAGCGGTCACAAGATGGCCTGCCTGAGCTGCGGAGAGCGGTTCCCCAGAGACCAGGTGGACCTGAGGCACATACCGCCAAGGTGCCTTTGCGGCGGGGTCTTGAAACCAGATGTGGTCTTTTTTGGGGAACCCATCCCTTGGCGCGCCCTGATCCATGCCCAGGAGGAATCCAAACAGTGCAACGTCATGCTGGTCGTGGGCACCTCCGCTGTGGTGGCCCCTGCGTGCGACATGCCGTACCTCGCCAAGAAGGGGGGGGCGAAGATCATCGAGATCAACATGGAACAGACCGGCCTCACCTACACCATCACGGACATCTTCCTGCAGGGCTCGGCTGGGGAGATCCTGACACGCTTGGTCGCTCTTCTCTGAGGAGCGGGACTTCACATCTGATGCGGATGGTCCACTCGTGGGCTATCTGCCCCGCCTTTTCCGATCCTCGGCCTCGGCCGTGTCTCCCATCCTCGTGAGCCTGCCCAATGTGAGCCCCTCACCCCACAACAAGGTGAGCCCTAGGAACAACACAGGCAGGATGTTGGTGGCGTGGAGTAAGATGGCGTAACTCAGGGCCTCCGGGCGGGGTACCCCGTAGAGGAGGAGGCAAACCATGGCCGAGTAATGAAAAGTCCCCACGAAGCCTGGGGCGGACGGCACGCTCACACCGAAGGCCAAGGCCACCAGGATCAGCCATGCGGCCTCCCAAGGGAGCCCGAGCTTGAAACCCTCGGCGATGAGGATGACCCCAGCGGCGGTGGTGATCCAGAGCAATGCCGTGTAAAGACTGATCTCGATGACGTCCCGGATGCGGCGCACCGGCGCCACCCCCGCGGAGAAAGACTCCACCAGTTTCGAGAGCGCATCGCCGGCCCTGGGTGAGATCCTCCCCAAAGAGGCGCCAAGCACCCTCTTGAGTGATTGGGTCCGGCGCCTGACTACCCAAAGGAAGACCACGCCCAAGGCGGCTACAATCGCCATCACTGCCGCCGTGGTCTGGAGGGCCCGGACCAACTCGTGGTCCCCTTCTGGTATCCTCACGAAGAGCATCACCCCCACGAATACCAACAGGATGCTGAACACATCCAGGAGCCGCTCGACCACTACCGTTGCGAAGGCCGCTGAGGAGCTGACCCCCTCGTGCATACCGAGCACGTAGGCGCGCACCACCTCCCCCACCCTTGCAGGCAGGAGGTAGTTGACCGTGAAACCGATGGCAGTGGCCTTGAAGAGCGAGGCCACCCTAACTTCCTTGAGACCGCGAAGGAGGACCTTCCAACGCGCAGATCTGATCCAGATGACGACGAAGGTCAGGGCCACGGCGGGAGGAAGGACTAGGTAATCCGCTCCTCTGAGGGCCAAGAGGATCTGGCTGGGTTCCACCCCCCTGAGGGCCAGCCAAACAAAAAAGGTGCTCAGAAGCACCCCGATCCAGAGCCTTGGGTCCCTCCAGACCCGGCGGCTCATCACCGCTTTCCTTGGAGGAGGGACCGCGATGCCTTCTCGTCCAGACGAAGCTGCTCCACCAAGGCCTGGGGAGAAGGAAAACGCCTCTCGTCCCTGAGGCGATCCACGAAGCCCACCCTTATCCGCTGGCCGTAGAGCTCCCCGTGGAAATCGAGTATATGCACCTCGAAGGAGTATCGTTGATCCCCGAACGTAGGGTTGGTCCCCAGGTTCGCCATCCCCCCCAGGGGCTGGGACGCCCCCGGCAGGTAGACCCTCACGGCGTAAACCCCGGGCTTGGGTGTGAGTTCGGTCTGCACGGAAAGGTTCGCCGTGGGGAAGCCCAGCCCTCTGCCGCGGCCGTGACCCCGGTGAACCACACCTTCTGAAGCGAATTCCCGCCCCAGCATGCGATTCGCCAAGGCCACATCGCCCGCCTGGACGGCCTTTCTCACCCGGCTGCTGCTGACGGCCTCGCCGTCCATCATCACCGGCGAGACCACCTCCACCCGAAAACCGAGCTCCTGCCCCATGGCGTGGAGGAAGTCGGTATTGCCTTCCCTGCCCCGGCCGAAGGCATAATCGTATCCCACCAACACCTCCTTGATCCCCAGCCTCCGATGCAAGACCTTCTCCACGAATTCCCGGGCGCTCTGAGAGGCGAACTCCGCATCGAAACGGGCACAGATCAAGACGTCAACCCCGAAGGCCTCGATGAGAGAGGCCCTCTCCTCATAGGAGATTATGAGTGGGACATCCTGGTGCGGGTGGAGGACCTTGATGGGATGGGGCTCGAAGGTGTAGACGATGCTCTGGCCCTGGAGCTCTCGGGCCCTTTGGGTGAGCCTGCTGAAGATCTTCTGGTGGCCGAGGTGGACGCCGTCGAAGTTCCCCAGCGTCAGCACCGGGTTCCGGAAGACGGCTGTCGTCCCTATGGCTGTGATCCGCTCCATGGCCCCGCTTGACAAAGGTCATCGTTGTACTATAAAAAAGAGTTCGTCGTATTTCAAGGCAACTGCCGAAGTGGCGGAACTGGTAGACGCGCCAGGTTCAGGGTCTGGTGGGGGTAGCCCCGTCGGGGTTCGAGTCCCCGCTTCGGCACCATATGAGGAAGTGACGGGGGCGAGGGTGCCAGATCCTTCACCCCCGCATCCTTTTCCAGGTTGCCACGCCGGAGAGGGCCCATCGCCGTCGGCCGCGACTCACGCCACCACCTCTTTCTTGGACGGCAAGACAGGCTCCAACCTAGGCTTCCTGATCGCCTCCTGGATGGCCAACTGGAGCTGCTCCAGGTAGAAAGGCTTGGAGATGGCCACCTTCACCACCCCGTCTCGCAGGGCCTTTCGGGCCATGCTCGTGTCCGAAGGGCTCGACAGCAACAGGATGGCCGCATCGGGGTCCTTTCCCTGTATCATCTTGCCGGTCTCGAAACCGTCCTTCCCACCGCCCCCCAGGTCCAGCAGGACCAGATGCGGTCGCGCCTGAGCGTACCTCTGAATGGCCTCCTCCCGGCTAGCTGCCACCTCCACCTTGCATCCCCAGTACTGGAGCCGGTCGGTGAGGACCTCCCGCATCCAGTCGTCGTCCACCACGAACAGGACCCTCAGGCCAGGGAACAGTCCTCTGGCCTCAGCCCCCTTTTCGCCTTTCGTCAGGGGGGCACCTGCGGGGAACTGGGTGACATCGAGGACAGCTCCCGCACCTTCAAGCACGGGCAGCATTTCAGAAGGTGTCAGACCGAGGGCAGCGAGGATCTTGCGCTGAGTGCTTATCCTGCAGGACTTCCCCTGCTCCACGCGGTCGATGGTCAGCACGGAAAGCCCGGCCTTTCGTGCCAGTTCGGTCTTGGAAAGCATCTGTGCCTCCCTCAACCTCCGAAACACGTTGGCCTTCTTCCCTCCCATGTCACCCATGACCTCGTTATCATAGAAAATAAAATAGGGTATGTGAGGCCGGTTTGTCAATCGCCGCGTGACGCCGCTCACGGGGGCAGCCCCGTCCTCCCAGTGCCTCGGCCCCTCGCCATCACCCTGTCGCGTTTCACGGCCCGCTGCGGACCTGTTGCCCGGCCCGAGGGGTCGGCGCCACATGGCCACCAGCCTGTTGAAGCTCACGGCGGCCGCCTGGTGCCGCATCCATGCCCCCAACGGCTTGGTCCCCCTACACGCCCTTCTTCGCCCATGTGGATCTTGCGTGCGCTGGAACGACACAATGCGGAGAGGGCCTTCAGCGCCTTCTCCGGACACGGGAAGACAGGGACGTGATGATCCTCCAGCCACTCCACGTTCCTGCAGCCGCTTCGCCGCACCCCGACCGCCCAGAGCACGATAGGGACCGCTCGAGCCTCAATGGCGTTGGAGAAGACATGCAGCATCTCCTCGGGGAGGAGCTCCAGGACCTGAGAAGGGAACTGGATGGCGACACCGTCCACGTTTGGGTCTCTGGTCATGGAATCCACCAACGTGCCGTAGACCCTCTGCCCTTCGTTGAACTGCACGCAGACCCCGATGTCGAACGGGTTCCCCGGGATGTCCCAAGGGGGGAAGATGGGCCTGAGCCTCTTCAAGGTCTCCTCTGCAATCCTGGCCGGGAAAAGGCCCTCCTGCTGGCACAGATCCGTGAGTATGACCGCCTCCCCCCCCGGAAGGGTAGCGATCACCACACGGTTGCCCTTCATCACCAAGGGACCGAAGCGCTCCAGGGCCCGGACCAGGTCGAAGAACTCCTCGATGGTCTGAGCCCGTATGGCCCCCGCCTGTTTGACGGCCGCATCGAAGACCGAGTCACTGCCCTGAACCATGACACCGGTGTGGGTGGCAGCGGCACGCGCCCCATCCTCGGTCCGGCCGGACTTGAGGAGGACCACGTGTTTCTCCAGGGAGGCCTCCCTGATAAGCCTCAAGAACTCCCTGCCGCTCCCCTCGATGCTCTCCAGGTGGATGCCTATGACACGTGTCTCAGGGTCCTGGACCAGATACCCCAAGGCATCCACCTCGTTGATATCCATCTTGTTGCCAAGATCTATGAGCTTGTTGATACGAAGCCCGAACTCCGACAACAGCCACAGGAGCCTCGGCTCGTAAAGACCAGACTGGAAGATAAGGGAGAGCCCCCCCCTCCTTATCTCCCGAAGCGGATGAAAGCTGATGGCCAGGTTTGCCGCCGTATTGATGGGGCTGAGGGCATTTGGTCCGATGGCCCGGATGTTGTTCTCCCGCAAGAGCCTGGCCATCTCCCTCTGGGCCATTCTTCCCTCCTCCCCGGCCTCCGAGAACCCCCCCGCCACGATGACGACTCGGCTTACGCCCTTTTGAACGCATTCCTTCAGGACAGAGGGGACCATGGCCTTGGGCAACGCCACCACTACCAGGTCCACCGGCCCCTCGATGCTCTTCAAGTCCGGGTATGCCTTGAGCCCCAGGATCTCCTTGGCTAGGTGATGGACCGGGTAGATCTTGCCACGAAACCCGAGATTGACGAGATTGGACAGCAAGCAATGGTTGATGTTGCGTGGGTCCCTGGATACCCCCACCACCGCCACACTCCGGGGGTAGAAGAAGCGGTGTAGGAAATGCGTCTCGTAGCTCGGCACGTCGGCCCTTCCCTTCCGGTAGGCGTTGAGATCCTTTGCAGAGAGGCCAACGAGGCTCATATCAGACGGGACAGGGCTGTGTCAAGGGCGAAGGACGCCGACGGATCAAGACAGCGCGGCCTTCTCCTTCTTGAAGACTTGGACCGGCGGTTCGTTGCGCATGATCACCCCAGGGGTGATCATGCACTCGTAAAGGCCTTCCATGTCGGGAAGGTTGTACATGATGTCCAGCATCGCCTTCTCCAGGATGGTCCTGAGTCCCCTCGCCCCGCTCTTTCGTTTGATGGCCTCCCGGGCCACGGCGACGAGGGCATCGTCACTGAAGCGGAGCTGAACCCCCTCCAACTCGAACAGGGCCTGATACTGTTTCACCAGGGCATTCTTGGGCTCTTTGAGGATCTGGACGAGGTGCCTTTCCTCCAGCTCCTGGAGGGTGGCTATGACCGGAAGTCTGCCGACGAACTCCGGGATCATACCGAACTCTATCAAGTCCTCCGCCCGGACGTCCATCAACGAGGAGTGCCTCTCCTCCCTGCCATCAGGCTCCTTTCGGAAACCCAGGGTCTTGCTCTGGGTGCGACGCTCCACGATCTTGTCCAGGCCCACAAAGGTCCCACCGCAGATGAAGAGTATGTGGGTGGTGTCCACCTTGTGATACTGGCCCTTCATACCCTTGGGATGGAGGTGGACGACTGTCCCCTCCAGCATCTTGAGCAGTGCCTGCTGCACCCCTTCCCCCGAGATGTCCCTGCCGTTGGCAGAGTTGACAAATCGCTTGGCGATCTTGTCCGTCTCATCTATGTAGACGATCCCTTGTTGGGCCCTCTCCTCGTCGAAATCGGCGTTCTCGAGCAGACGCATGATGATGTCTTCGACGTTCTCCCCCACGTAACCTGCCTCGGTAATGGCCGTTGCGTCCGCCATGGCAAAGGGGACCTGGAGGATCTTGGCCAGGGTCTGTGCCAGGTATGTCTTTCCTGAGCCCGTTGGACCGATGAGCAGTATATTGCTCTTCTCCAGCTCCACCCCCTTGAGGCTCTTCTTGGCGTGGATCCTCTTGTAGTGGTTATGGACGGCCACGGCCAAGGTCTTCTTGGCCTCCTTCTGGCTGATCACATAATCGTCCAGGGCCTTCTTTATGCGGGAAGGCTTGGGGAAACCGCCCAGGCGCTCCACCCGGAACTCCTCTGCGAGGATCTCGTTGCAAATCTGGACACATTCATCGCAGATGAACGCCTCGGTCCCAGAGATCAGTTTACGCACCTCGCTCTCGCCTTTTCGGCAAAAAGAGCAATGCAGACCAAAGTCATCGTCCAAAGGCGGTCGAGCCATGGGACACATCCTCCACAGGCCCTGATGGTGTTTCCTACTTTATAACACACCCGTCGTCCACGGGCAAACCTTCCCCTTCGATCCCGGCGACGAGGGAACCCGTCCCCTCAAAGCAGGACCTTCCCCGAGCCCGATGGATCGTATCCGCCCATGGATGCGACAGAGGCACGGAACTCCGCTGAAGAGATCACCTCCAGCAGCAGCCTGATCCCCTCGCTATCGAACACATCCTCCGGTATGACCAGGTCGTAACGCTCCCTGGCGACGGGGATGAAGTCGAGCCCGAGGGCCCTGGCCGCAGCAAGGATCCCCATGCCGGCCTCTGCAGCCCCGCTGGCCACAGCCACGGCCACGGCCATGTGGGTGTACTCCTCCCTATCGTAGCCTCTTATGCTCGATGGATCCACCCCGAGTCTTCCTAGATGGTAGTCGAGGAGCACCCGTGTACCCGAGCCTCCCTGCCGATTGATGAACGTGACCTCGGGCCGCACCAGGTCTCTCAGGTCCCGTATCTTCAGTGGGTTGCCCTTGGCGACCATGAGGCCTTGCTCCCTGTATGCCAGGTGGACCAGACGCACAGGAAAACCCTTTAGGTATCGAGCTATGTAGGAGAAGTTGTAATCCCCTGTCTCTGGATCCAAAAGATGCGACCCGGCCAAGTGGGCGTGCCCCTTTCGAAGGGCCAGGAGACCCCCAAGGCTCCCCACGTTGCTCGACGCCAGGGTATAACCCTGTCCCGAGGCGCGAAGTCTGTCGGCGATGAGGTCCAGGGTCAAGTCATGGCTCCCTATGGCCACCAATGTCCTCCTTATGGCCTCGGGGGCCCGCAGCAGTTCCACCTCCACCGTCTCCCCCTCTTGCACACCCTCCAGCTCCTCGGAGATCCGAAGGATGCCGTCAGCCCGGGTGAGGGTGGTGATGGAACCCGCGGCTCGGGGCAAAGGCGTGGCCACGACACGGCCACGCACCTCCCCGAGCTTCACCCGCACGAACTCCTCGATCCCGATCTTGGACGGCACCTTTTGGGATGTCTGGGCCTTGACCTTGGCCCGAGTTGGAGAGTCGACCCCCAAGAATCTGCATATCAACGGGGCTATGATCTGCTCGCAGCAGACCACTGAAGAGACAGGATAACCAGGGTTACCTATGACGGGCCTTTCTCGTACGACCCCGAGGATCGTAGGCTTACCAGGCATCATGCTGATCCCGTGGACCAGGACTTCCCCCATCTCCTCCACAGCGGCGCAAGTGAGGTCCTCTGATCCCGCTGAAGAACCCGCTATCACGACCACCATGTCCGCCCCGCCCCCCAGGGCCTCTCCTATGGCGTCGCATAGCAGCGACAGCTCGTCCGGGACCACGGGATGGTGCACCACATCCCCGCCCCACTGTCGGATCAGCCCGGCGAGGACCACGCTGTTGTATTCGATGATCTGGCCAGGGGCCGGGACAGTCCCCTGTCTCAACCTATCCACCGAGATGAGTTCCGAGCCGGTGGGGATGATGGCCACCCTGGGTTTGGGTCTCACCGCCACAGAGGCTATTCCAGCCCCCAGGAGCGCCCCTAGGTCATAAGGGGTGATGAGGTGGTTCTGGGGCAAGAGCAGCTCCGTGGCCACGATGTCCTCCCCCACCCTCCTCACGTTCTGCCAAGGATAGGCCGGCGCCTCGATCAGCACCGTATCCTCATCCTCTTGAGTCACCTCCTCGATCATTATCACCGCGTTAGTGCCGGGTGGGAGGGGGTGCCCGGTATTCACGGGGTGGGCCTGGACCCCCAGGGTCATCCTGACAGGCCTGTCGACATGAGCCTCAAAGGTCTCCTCGGCCCGTACTGCCACCCCGTCCATTGCCGCCGCGTGGTAGGTCGGAGATGAGAGTCGGGCGAAGATAGGGAAAGCCGTGACCCGGCCGCAGGCCTCGACCGTTGGGAGCTCCTCCGGGGCGCGAAAGCCACCCACCGGGAACCGCTCCAAGAAGGCCTTGCGAGCCTCCTCCAATGGCCTCATGCGGAGATATATCTTACGACTCACGGGAAAGGCTCCACATCTACCCATTCCTCCTTGTAGAGACCCTCCGAGCGAGGATCGATCCTGACGAGACCGTCGGCCCTCACCAGCGTCCTGATGAGGCCAGAACTCCCCAGGACAGGCCTCGCCCAGAGCTCCCCCCCCTCCTCTTGGAGGGTGACCCGAACATAATCCTCCCTTCCTTGTGCCGATGAGAGGTTCCGCGCCAGTCTGGCCCTCACCCGGATCCACCTTCGCGGATACCTCCTCCCGCACAACTTGTCCAGCAGAGGCCTCACCAGGATATGAAAGATCACTAGGGCCGAAGCGGGGTGCCCGGGAAGCCCCACCACGGGTCTAGATCCCACCCTCGCCAAGAGGGTGGGCTTCCCGGGCCGGACCGCCAGCCCGTGGGTCAGGATCTCCGCACCACCAAGGGAGGTCAAGGCCTCCAAGGCAAAGTCCCTTGCACCCACTGAACTCCCCCCCGAGAGCAGGAGGCAGTCGGCCCTATCCATCGCCTCCCGACATGCCCTCTCCAGATGGGCCTTCTGATCCGGAACGATCCCCATCCTGAGGGGTATTGCACCTTCCCGTTCCACTAGGGCAGCCAGGGCGGCCCCGTTGAGATCCCTCACCTGACCCAGGCCAGGCTTCTCATGCACGGGGACAACCTCGTCCCCCGTGGACAGGATCGCTACCACAGGCCTCCTGTGAACCCATAGGGATCCCAGACCGAGGGCTGCCAACAGCCCCACGTCCTGCGGCCTGAGTTGCCACCCAGCGGGGAAGATCTCCTCCCCAGCGGCCACGTCCTCGCCCTGTCTCACCACGTTCTCGTTGGGGGCCACAGGCCTGTAGACCTCCACCATCTCCTCGCCCACCCTCTGGGTGTACTCCACCATGACGACCGCATCGGCCCCCTCGGGGAGCATCCCACCCGTGGAGATCCGCACCGCCTCCCCTGGGCCGAGCACCACCGGTGGCCTCTCCCCCATGCGTACCTCACCTGCCACCCGCAGGAGGCTCGGAAGGCCATGGCTTGCCCCGAATGTGTCCCGGGCCCTGACTGCCAGGCCGTCCATGGTCGCCCTTGGAAAGGGGGGAAGGTCTTCAGGGGATGAAAGGGGCCTGGACAGGACTCGATCCCTCGCCTCGAGGAGAGAGATCTCCTCCTCTCCCACAGGCGAGAACCTCTCTATGTCCTTCAAGGCCTGCTGCCGGCTCTTTACCCTGAAGAACTCCTGGGCCATGGGACACGACCTCCACCCATTGTCCTGCCGCACGCAGGACCCTATGTATGGTCATTGTACCACCTGGGGCCCCGAGCTGCCTAGTGCCGCGACCGCTCCTTCGGGGCCCTCTCAGGTCTCCGGGGGTGAGGCTGAGGGGCCCAAGGGGCATTTGACTTTCGCCCCGTCTTGATCGAACATGCGAGGGATCGTGAGTCGTTCTCTGGACCTTGTCTTCAGATGGATAGGGAGGTGGAGATGTTTGGGCTTTCTGGCGACCGGATGAGGGGGTTCGTCTCCTTTGTCTTCTTGTCTTGGCCCCTGCTCTGTGGCGCGCCGCTTCATGCCTCCTGGAGTGCAAGCACCCCTCCCGAGGTGAGCGGTATATGGGAATTGTCAGGGGTCTTCTTCGCCTCTCCCAACGAGGGATGGGCCGTGGGGTATGACTGGGAAAACGGAAGAGGGGTATTGCTTCGTTACGGCAGTGGGTCTTGGACGTCTATCGATACATCGGCCATCATCCCGCCAGGGGAGAGCTGGGACTGGAGCTTGTCCTCGGTCCACTTCGTGTCGGCCAACGAGGGATGGGCCGTGGGGACCGACGAATTCAATGGCAGGGGGGTCCTTCTTCACTACTCCAATGGCTCCTGGACTCCGGTGCCTCCCCCGGAGGTGAGCGAGAGCTGGGGATTGTCCTCGATCCATTTCGCGACCTCAGGGGAGGGATGGGCCGTGGGCAAAGACGAGGCCAATGGCTCCGGGGTGCTCCTGCATTGCTCCAATGGCTACTGGGCCCCTTATGATGCAGCCAGCGTCATCTCTTCGGACAGGAGTTGGGAGTGGGAGCTATCCTCTGTCCATTTCACCTCCCCAACGGAAGGTTGGGCCGTTGGCTATGATCGGGACAATGGGCAGGGGGTGCTGCTGCGCTACCTCAGTGGGGTCTGGACATCGAGGAATCCTCCGGACATGGGCGGGTTGGATTGGGGGCTGACTTCGGTGCACTTCACCTCTCCCACCGAGGGCTGGGCCGTGGGATGGAAGTACGATTGGGACGAAGACGCAGGCCAAGGGGTGTTGCTCAAGTACTCCAACGGTTCATGGTCAGCCAAGACTCCCCCCAAGGTGAGCGGTTCGGAGTGGGGCCTCTCTTCGGTCTACTTCACATCCCCAGGGTCGGGCTGGGCCGTGGGATGGAAGTACGACTGGGACTCGGAATCCCCGACCGGAAGGGGGGTCATCCTCGATTGCTCCCAGGGCTCCTGGAGTGTGACCGATCCAGGGTACGAGAGTGAGGATTGGGAGCTTCGGGGCGTGCACTTCGTCTCTCCCCAGGAGGGGTGGGCGGTGGGGGTGAATTTCGGCCCGGAGGCCGACAGTGGGATCCTGCTCCGTTGTTCCGCACCATCGAACCAAGGGGGCGCTGACCTGACTGGCACCTGGGGTTCCCTCTCCCAGGTGTGCAAGAACGGAAAGAAAGGTACCAAGTGCACCCTGAAGGGGTCGTTCACAGTGCAGAATGTGGGACAGCAAGAGGCCCCGGCCTCCTCTTTGGCCTTTTTTCTCTCCAAGGACGAAGGCCAGAACCCAAGCGAGGACGTCCTGCTGAAGCAGGTGTCCATAAAGAAGCTCGCGGTGGGAAGAAGCAAGACGGCAAAGATGAAATACGTGCTTCCTACTGGGCAGAGCGCCTCAGGCAAGCGAGTCATAGCATCGGTAGATCACCTGAATGCCGTGACGGAATCCAATGAAGGCAACAACCTGATCCCTTCCGTGGCACTTCCATAGCCGGGGAGGGGTAATCCTTGACATGTCATCTCCCTCGTGTTAGCTTTCCTCGGCATGCGCACGAGGACCTGGGATCTTTCCGAACAGCAGAAGGAGATCATCCGTCTCTTGCAGGGGGATATCCCTATCTCAAGGACCCCTTTTCGCGAGCTTGCCGAGAAGATCGGCATCGCCGAGACGACCTTGTTGGAAAACATCCGAGCCATGAAGTCAGGAGGGCTATTGCGGCGCTTCGGCGCCACCTTGCGCCACCAGAAGGTGGGTTTCCGCGCAAATGCCATGAGCGTCTGGAGGGTCCCAGAGGAGCGTCTTGAAGAGCTGGGGCGCCTTCTGGCATCCCTCCCTCAGGTCACCCATTGTTACGAAAGGCAGCCCCATGGGCAATTCCCGTACAACCTTTATGCCATGATCCATGGGAGGAGCCGCAAGGAGTGCGAGAGGATAGCCCAAGAGGTGGCCAGGCGCTCAGGTGTCCGCGATTACGAGCTCATTTTCAGCTCGAGGGAGAACAAGAAGGAGAGCATGCAGTATTTCTAGCCAGTGCCGCCGGGCTTGGGTCGTTGGCGCGCGATTGAGCGGCGACCGCGGACCGGCTCTTTGATTCCATGCCCCATGGTCCGAGGACCCCAGGAAGGATCGTAGACGGGACATGCGTGAGTCCAAGGAGCTCTTCGAGAAGGCAAGACAGCTCCTGCCCGGCGGCGTGAACAGTCCGGTGAGGGCCTTCCGCGCCGTGGGCGGAGAGCCCTTGTTCATCCTCAGGGCCCAGGGCGCATGGATCTGGGATGCGGACGGCCACCCATACATCGACTACGTCGGGTCCTGGGGCCCCTTGATCCTGGGACACCGTCATCCATCTGTCATCGAGGCCCTATTGGAGGCCCTGGAGAGGGGGACCAGCTTCGGTGCCCCCACGGACCTCGAGGTCCAGCTCGCGCAGATGGTGGTGGATGCGGTGCCGTCCGTGGAGATGGTCCGCATGGTGAACTCCGGCACGGAGGCCATCATGTCTGCCATACGCCTGGCCAGGGGGGTGACCGGAAGGGACAGGATAGTCAAGTTCGAGGGTTGTTACCACGGTCATTCCGACGGCCTCCTCGTGAAGGCCGGCTCCGGCAGCATGACCTTCGGCGTACCGGACAGCGCCGGGGTCCCGGCCGCCTACGCCGGGCTCACCCTCACCTTGCCTTACAACGACGTCGAGGCATTCTCCCTGGCCATGGATCGCTGGGGCGATGAGGTCGCCTGCGTCATCATAGAGCCCATCGCTGGAAATATGGGTTTGATCCCTCCGGAGGATGGCTTTCTCCAGTCCGTGGCCGAGATCACCCGCGCGGCCGGGGCCCTCCTCATCTTTGATGAGGTCATCACTGGATTCCGGGTAGCCAGGGGTGGTGCCCAAGAGCTGTATGGGGTGATGCCGGACATCACCTGCCTTGGTAAGATCCTGGGAGGGGGACTCCCGGTGGGGGCTTACGGAGGTCCGAGAGGGATCATGGAACACGTTGCCCCCTTGGGAGGGGTTTACCAGGCCGGCACGCTTTCGGGCAATCCCCTGGCCATGGCGGCCGGAATAGCCACACTCAGGGCGCTGGAAAGGCCGGGGTTCTACAAGGAGCTGGAACAGAAGGGCCGGCGACTGGCCGAGGCATTCCTTCAGGCTGCAGGCGAGGCTGGAATCCCGCTGCGCGTCCATACAGTGGGTTCCATGCTTGGGGCCTTTTTTGCCGACGCGGACGTGCGGGATTACGCCTCTGCCAAGACCTGCAATACGGCTCGATATGGCTATTTCTTCAGGCAGATGCTGGAGGGTGGGATATATCTCCCCCCATCGCAGTACGAGACCATATTCGTTTCGGCAGCGCATGGGGATGAGGAACTCGAGGTTACGGCCAAGGCAGTGCGGACGGCCATGCTAGCCACCGCGAGGAGGAGTTAGCCCGCCCTCACGGACCCCTTTTTCATCTGCCTGATCCTTCCTTCTCCCCTGCATCCGGGACGACCGTTGGAGAGGCACTTCGCCCTGATGGAGCAATGCCGAGGATTCGTCACATCGGGGACGTCTGGTACCTCCGGAGATCGCGCAAAGGCCTGGCCCCCCAATACCGAAGGGGCAACTGATGGTCGCATGTGGGGCGGTGCCGCTGGGATGGGCCATGGTGAGCGGCGCGGTAACGAAGGGAGATGGGGCCTGTTGCGGCAGGGACATGAAACCGGAAAATGGCGCCTCGGCCACTCCTTTGCCATCGAAGGTCCTCCCTGTTATAATCGAGATATGGAAGGGCCCATCGTAATGCTCCACAGGCCTTCCCTCAGGGAGCCCGTCATGATCGTCGGCTTTGGGGGGTGGCCAAATGCCGGGGAGGTCTCCACCTGGGTCGTCACTTATCTGATCAGGACCTTGGGCGCCACTAGATGCGCGGAGATAAAGCCTGACCTTTTCTTCGATCTGTGCCAGCAGCGCCCAGTTGTCTCCGTAGAGGAAGGATTTGTGCGGTGCATCACCTTCCCGTGCAACGTCTTTTACTCTTGGAACGCCACTCCGCCCGCCAAGAGGGACCTCGTCTTGTTCGTCGGCCAGGAGCCTCACCTCCAATGGCCCGGTTTCGTCGAGGCCTTCCTGGATGTGGCCCAGCGGTTAGGCGTGGTGGAGATCTTCACCATCGGGGGGGTTTACGACAACATCCCCCATACCGTACAACCCCCGATCACCGGCCTGGTGAACCAGGCCCAGGGGACCGAACGGCTTTCCTCTCACGACATCCAGTTCACCAACTACGAGGGCCCCATGAGCATTCACTCGTACCTCCTGGTGGCCGCTGGGCACAGGATGATCCCGGCGACGTCCATCTGGGGCCACGTCCCATACTATGTTCAGTCCAACAACGCCAAGACTTGCCTCGCCGTACTGGAGCGGCTCCAGCGAATGGCGGGATTCGAGCTCGACTTGGGAGATGTTAGAAAGGCCGCTGAGTTGTTGGACGCGGAGATAGACAGGATCATCGAAGGCAAGCCGGAGCTGCGCGAGTACATCAGGGGGCTGGAGAGGGAGTACGCCTCCGGCGCCTTCCCATCCAACAGACCAACCAGGGCCGAGAGGCCTCAATCCCCCGGAGAAAAGATCATCCGCATCGACCCGTTCCTGCGCAGGAGCTGAGGGCTTGGACATGGTCAGACGCCTTGGCATGGCCGCGGCGGTGCTGGGAGCGAGCCTCTGTGTGCTGGCCTTTGGCTGCGCCGCCCCATCGGTTCCGTATCGTCCCTACACGTCCGGGCTCCTCACGACCTCTGACCCCCGATGGCTGGGGGGCGATGGGGCCTTCTCCGTTCCCTTGGAAGGGGGAGGCAGCTTGTGGCTCTTCGGCGACACCTGGCTGGCCACCACGAGTGAGGGCATCACCATGGTTTCCAATACCCTGGGGATCCAAACCGGGCCTTGCGAAGGACCCATGAGACCGTTCTGGCGAGAAGAGGCCGGACGGCTCGCCGCTGCTTTCTCTCCAGACGATGGACGTGGGTGGTTGTGGCCTGCTGGCGGGTTCTGCCTCGGGGGCTACCTTCACCTCTTCTTCCACCGAATGGAACGACGCGAACCAGGTGGGGCCTGGGACTTCTTTCCCCGGGGGACAGAGCTGATCAGGGTCATGGGTTGCCGAGGCCCCCCCGAGGCATGGAGGGTGGACCGCGTCGCCTTGCCTTGGGACGGGGAGAGGTTCCTCCTGGGCTCGGCCCCTGTCGTAGTGGGAAGCCACATCCTGGCTTATGGCTCCAGACCCGCAGGCCCCACAAGGGAGATGGTCCTCGCTAGGATCCATGTCCTAGACCTCTTGGAGCTCAAGATGGACCGTTGGGAATACTGGGAAGGAGACGGTCAGGTCCCTTCTTGGACCTCGTTCGTGACGCGGGCCAAGGGGCTCTTTCATGGCATCGGCACGGAGTTCACGGTGGTGCGAGGGTCAGATGATGGTGGCCTGATGTGCCTCTATTCGCCCCACGGGATCTCGCCGGAGATCCACCTGAGACGTTCCCCTCATCCCCAAGGTCCTTGGGGACCTCCAGTCCGTATTTACAGATGCCCCGAGGAGGAGGTGGATCCGAACCTGTACTGTTACGGGGCGAAACTCCACCCTCAGTGCATGGGTGATGACCGGGAGGGGTTCTGGATTACCTATACTGTCAACACAAAGGACAGCAGCCCTCCCCGGGGCGACGAGGCAAGGCCCAGATGGGTCAGGATAACCTACGAGGACAGGTGAGGGGCGGGACGCCTCATCAATGCACAGCGGGGACCCCACGCCCTGGCGCTAGGTGGTCTGCTGAGAGCAGGGCCGTGGCCCATCACTTGATGCAGACCGCCTTGACCTGTTTGAAATCCGTGTGGCCTTGGAACACCTTGACAATACCATCTTGAAGCAAGGTCGTCATCCCATCGGCCATGGCCAATTGGCGGATTTCCTCCACGCGTGCCTTCCTCTGAATCGCCTCCTTGATTCGGTCCGTTCCCACGAGGAGCTCATGGATGCCCATCCTTCCCCGGTATCCGATCTTGTTGCAATGGTCGCACCCCACCGGCCTATAGAGCCTGAGATCACTTGAATACTTGATACCCACGGCCTCGAAGGCACCCTCCCCGTAGGCCCGCACGAGATCGTCGAACTCACTGCGTTGCGGCACATAAGGCTCCTTGCACTGAGGGCACAAGGTCCTCACTAGCCGCTGTGCCAGGACCCCCAGGAGGGAATCGGCGAAGTTGAAGGGATCCATACCCATCTCCAGAAGGCGCGTGACAGTCTCCGGGGCGCTGTTGGTGTGAAGGGTGCTGAAGACCAGGTGCCCGGTGAGGGATGCCTCGATCCCTGTCTCCGCGGTCTCCTGATCCCTCATCTCACCGACCATGATGACGTCAGGGTCCGCCCTCAGGAACGCGCGCATTGCCGCGGCGAAGGTGAACCCGATCTTGGGCTGGACCTGCACCTGGCGCAGCCCATACTGGGTTATCTCCACAGGGTCTTCAGCGGTCCAGATCTTCCGTTCCGGTGTGTTGATATAGCCAAGGGCAGAGTGCAAGGTAGTGGTCTTTCCGCTCCCAGTGGGCCCCACCACAAGGACCATCCCGTAAGGCTTCGAGATCAGCTCCACGAATTCCTTGAAATTCCTTGGACTCATCCCGATCTTTGCCAGGGGGAGAGGTTCGCTCGCCGCCAGGATACGCATGACCACATCCTCGTTGCCACCTGCCGTGGGGATGGTAGCCACACGGAGCTCTATCTCCCTGTCGTCCAACCGGAACTTGATCTTTCCATCCTGCGGCTTCCTCCTCTCGGCTATGTCCAATGACGACATGATCTTGTAGCGCGAGACCAAGGCGCGACTGTAGGCCGCAGGGATACTCAGGTAGTTCATGCAATTCCCGTCCACCCTCAGGCGGATCACCAGGTCCCTCTTACCGTAAGGCTCCACGTGAATGTCCGACGCGCGCATGCGGAACGCGTCTCTTATGATCTGGTTGGCCAGGCGCACGACGTTGGAATCGCTTTCGTTTATCTCCCCTGGCAATGGCTCGGTCTCATCCACGACACCGCCTTCGTCCTCTTTGAGGGTGCTCAGTATCTCATCGATCGATACCACCGGGGCCTGAGCTCCAGCGGGCGCCTGGGTTACGCGTTGCTGCTGGATGGCCTGCTCACCTGACGATTCCCTTGGGCCTGTCTGGGCGTGAATGAAGCGGATGATGTCCTCTTTCAGCCCCACACGGATCTCGCAGTTCCTCAGATGCTGATGGGCGCGTATCTCATCGATCTTCGCCAGATCCCTCGGGTCGTCCACCAGCACGACCGGCCTGTTCCCGACCCTGGCGACCGGGACCCACAACCTCTTGAGGAGGTAGTCCATGCGGATCCCCCGCACCAGGGCCGCATCGACAGGGATCTTTTCGTCGAAGACCAGATGACCACAACCGTAGAAGCTCCCAAGACTCCGCGCCAGGTCCTCTCGGGAGATGTGATGCTCCGTCATCAAGATCGTCTCGGGATCAACCTTCTGGGCCTTGGCCTTGCCCACCGCCTCGTGCAGCTCCTCTTCCCTGATGAGCCCTTGGTCGAGCAAGTAGTCGAACTTGGTAGGGGTCCTCTGCACCATTCGCTGCTGGTTCATGAAGGCGATACCCAACGCCTCTGCCACCTTCTCAAGGTTCGCCTGATCCTCGGGCGAGAAGGCCCCCCCGGAGCGTTTGTTGATCAACTGAACCACACCGCCGAACACGGCCCTCCCACCCCTCTTGAACAAGATGGGCACGGCCAGGACCTGGCGGGTACGATAGCCCGTCTTCTCATCCCAACTCCTGTCGAACTGGAGCACTGGCAGCTTGGTGGAGAGCTCCTTCTCGTCGTAGGCATCGGCTATGTTCACGGGCCGCTTGTTCAGGGCCACGAATCCAGCCAGGCTGTGCCCATCGATGGGGAGCCGGATCTCCATGACCTCCTTCCCTTCCTTGTACTTGGAGTAGATCTGGTTGTTCTTGGCGTCCACCCCGTAGATGGTTATGCGGTCCGCGTCGAAGAGCTCTAGTATCTCGTCCTTCAGTTGGAGAAAGATCTCGTTGAGGTTCCTGGCCCCATGGATCCGATTTGTGATGGACTGGAGCCTTTCCTGATAGGCCAGCTTCCTCTCCAGCTCGGCCAGCCTCTGGGGACCTTGCCCTTGTTGCACGTAAGCCATGTTCTTCTCCTTGGGGAACAAGAGGCAATGTCTTTGCGAACTTACAGGGTACGGAACGGGATTCGACCGAGGTCATCCTACTATCATTCCGTGCTCAAGGCAAGGGGCCGATTGGGGGGGGAATCCCTGTTTCATGCCACCGGCGTTGGAGGGCATCGTATCCCTCCGTCTCCGTCGGGCACCCGTTGTGGCGCTGCCACGGGATTTCCCCTTCCCGGCCCTGAGGACCGGTCTTGAAGGAGCGGCTGGCGGACTAGGGGCGGGCACGTTGCATGAGTCGCAGTAATGCCTCCGAATCCCCTTTGGCGACCGCTGTGTTCAACTCCTCCAAGACCTCCTGGTAAAGACGGAGCAGCCCCTGTGTGTCCGGGTTCAAGGCAATGATCTCTGCGTAAAGCCTTGGGTTGCCCCCGAAGACCCTCTCCATCATGGCCATCTTCTTCTCGAAGGTCGGGGTAAGGAATCCCCTGAGTTCGGACGAATCCAAACCCGAGGAGCTCAACGTGAGCCCCATGGCCACGGTGGTCAAGTGGGTCAATCCCTGAACCACGGCCATGATTCGATCGTGCCTCCTGGGACTCGTCTCAACGACCTTGGCACCGCTTTCTGTCAGGAGCTGTCTCAACCACGCGGCCCAATCCTCCCCCCTGGCAGGGCAGATGACCACGTTTTTCCCCCTCATGGACTCGGCATCCGGCCCGAACAGGGGATGGACCCCGACGACCTCCGATAAGGAGGACCTCAGCATGCATTCCACTGGCCTGACCTTCAGGGAGGTGAGATCCATCAACAGAGATCCCCTGTTGACCAGCGGTCCAACCCGCTCAATGACCTCGCACGTCACCCCTATGGGCACACCCACCACCACTACCTGACACCTCTGTAACAGGCCTTGGTGAGCGGTGGCACCATCACGGCCGAATGCATGGACAGTGAAGCCGTGCTTCTGAAAAAAACCCGCGAACCACCTGCCCATGCCGCGGGTGCCGCCTATTACCGCTATCTCAAGCTTCGCCATGGCTCGATGGCCCTCTGCCTCAGGAGATGGTCTGCCAGCACGATAGCGACCATGGCCTCGCACACCACTATGATCCGAGGGATGGCCGAGATGTCATGCCTGCCTTTCAGGGACAAGGTGACGGGATCGCCCCTCTTGTTCACCGTATTTTGAACCTTCCTGATACTGGGGATCGGTTTTGAGGCCACCCTTATGACGATCTCTTCCCCGTTGGTGATGCCGGCCAATATGCCGCCGGCGTTGTTCGTGGCGAAACCCTCCGATGTCATGGGGTCATTGCACCTGGATCCGGTCATCCTGGCCGCCTGGAATCCAGCACCGACCTCCACCCCTTTGACCGTCCCGATGCTCATGAGGGCCTTGGCCATGTCCGCGTCTATCCTGTCGAAGACGGGCTCCCCAAGCCCCGCCGGGCAACCCCTGACCAGTATCTCCACGACCCCACCGACAGAATCCCCCTCCTCCTTGGCCTGCTGCAGTCTCGCCACCATCGCCCCCAGCGCCTTCGGGTCTGGACAACGCAGCTCGTTGGCCTCCACTGTCTGGAGGGAGAAGGACTCCGCCCGAACGCCACCCAGCTCCCTGGTGTAACCGATGACCTGGATCCCTGCCGTCGCTATCACCTTCCTGGCCACTGCCCCGGCCGCCACCCTCGAGGCAGTCTCCCGTGCCGAGGCCCGCCCCCCGCCCCTATGGTCGCGGATCCCGTACTTTTCATAGTAGCTGTAATCGCCGTGACCTGGCCTGAAGACCTCCTTGAGGTCATCATAAGGGGCACTGTCCGCATCCCTGTTCTTGATCATAAGGGCTATGGGGGTGCCGGTGGTCCTGCCCTCGAAGGTCCCGGAGAGGATCTCCACAAAGTCCTTTTCCTCCCTGGGAGACGACCAAGGGAGGGATCCGGGCCTCCTCCTGTCCAAATCCTTCTGGATATCCGCCTCGGTCAGGGGCACATTGGGTGGACAGCCATCCACAACAGCGCCCACCGCCCTGCCGTGGGATTCCCCCCATGTGGTGACGCGGAAGCACGAACCGAATGTGTTGCCTGACATGATCATCCCCTCCGCGGATGAGGCCCAAGGCCGATGCCCCGCGCCTGTAGGAAACTGCATATCTCACGGGCCGCCATATCGATGCCCATGGAGCTGGTGTCCAGTGTCAGGTCAGCCAGCTCGCGGTAGAGCGGGACCCTCCTTCGTAGCAGCTCTGCCGTCTCCTGTTCCACGCTGCCTGAGGAAAGGGGGGGCCTCTGTTGAAGGGTGGCTGCATCCCCTTTCATCCTTCGCACGGCAACGTCCGCATCCGTCCGGAGCCAGATGACGAGGCCGAGCCTCCTGATGAGCTCCCTGTTCTCCGCATCCTCGATGGCACCGCCGCCGATGGCGATGACTGCGTCACGGCACGAGCTCAGCCCCTTTATGACCTCCTTCTCCACCCTCCGAAAGGACTCCCAACCACCCTCCAGGACTATCTGCGCAATACCCTTGCCGCAAAGCTCGCCCACGAGCTGGTCCGTGTCCAGAAATGGGGCACCCAGCAGCCCTGACAACTCCCTCCCCACCGAGGTCTTGCCCGCACAACGGTATCCGATCAGCAAGATGTTCATGGCCGTGAAGAAAGCTTCTCCAGTTCCAACCAGAAGCCGGGGAAGGACTTCTTGACACATCCTGCCCCCTCGATCCGGATCCCTGGCACGGCTAGCCCCAGGATGGCGAAGCTCATGGCCATCCGGTGGTCGTTGTAGGTCTCGATTTGTGCACCGTGGGCCCTGCCACCCCGTATGAGCAGGCCATCCTCCAATTCCTCTGCCCCTACCCCTGTCTTGCGCAGCTCCGCCACCAAGGCGGCCAATCTGTTGCTCTCTTTCACCCTCAGGTGACCCACCCCCTTGATCAGGGTCTGACCTCGCCTCGTGGCAGCGATCACACAGAGGGTCGGGACGACATCCGGCATGTCTCCGAGGTCCAATACCATATCCCCTGTGGCCAAGGGCCCTCCCCTGGAGACCTCTATCCAGTCTTCCCCCATGTTGACGTGGCAGCCCATGGCCTTGAGGATGGAGAGAAATCCCAGGTCGCCCTGGGCGGAGTTCGGATTCAGATTCCCCACCCTCACCCGGCCGCCACAAAGGGCCGCTGCGGCGAAGAAGTAGGAGGCGCTGGAGAGGTCTCCCTCTATGCGGTACTTTCTCGCCTTATAACCTTGACCTCCTTCGACATGGTAGCCATCCGGGCCCGCCGCGGCCACCCTGACCCCGAAATCCTCCATCACGCGGATGGTCATCTCCACGTAGGGCATCGACGGGATGCGCCCCACAAGGCCAATGCGCGTCTCATTGCTGGCAAGGGGGGCGGAGATCAAGATCGAAGAGAGGAACTGGCTGCTTTGCAACTCCTCCAGGACGGCTACCCCCCCGTGGAGCCCTTGGGCCCTGATGACTACAGGGGGACAGCCGTCACCGCGTTTGCTTCGGGCATCCGCCCCCAGGCTCCTCAAGGCGCGAAGCAGTGGCCCCACCGGCCTCTGACAAAGACGAGGACTGCCTGTGAGCTCGTAGCGCCCGTGCCCCAGACAGACCACACCTGAGAGAAGCCTCATGGCGGTCCCATTGTCGCCGAGAAATATGGGTTTGGTGGGGGTGGCGATCCCACCACCCGTACCTTGGACGATGACATCCCCCCCCTTCACGACGATCCTCGCCCCGAGGGACTCGAGGGCACCGATGAGGTAGGACGAATCCTCACACGGCAGCGCGCGCTGCAGAACGGACTCCCCATGCGCCAGGGCCGCGATCACCAAGGCCCTCTGGGTGTAGCTCTTGGAGCCGGGCACGCTGACCAGCGCGTCTATGTCGTTCAATGGTCTAATCTCCATCATGTGCCTGAAGCCTCTCCAGCACTATTTCCCTCATGTGATCCCTTGGTGGCTCCATCCCGGTCCACAGCCTTATTTGCTCGGCCCCCTGGTGCACAAACATCCCCGCACCTGGCACAACACGGCATCCTGCCCGCTCAGCATCCCTCAGCAGTCTGGTCTTGAACGGGTTGTAGATGAGGTCCATGACCAACTCAAACCTGGCCAAGTCCAGCCCAGGGAGGGGGCTGAGCCCTACGTCGGGCGCCATCCCCACCGGTGTGGCGTTTATGAGGCAGTCCGCCCGGACGGAGTTGAACTCCGAAAGGGGGAGGATCCCGCATCCGAATTCCGAGGCCACCCGTTTGCCCCTCCGAGCGCTGCGACTCAGGATCAAGGGGGTCCCCCCTTCACTGATGACACCGAATATGGCCGCCCGCGCGGCCCCCCCTGCCCCGATAATGGCGAAGGTCCTTCCCTTGATCTCGGTCCACTGTCTCAATTCGGTGACGAGTCCGACCCAGTCGGTATTGAACCCCCACAGCCGCCCGTCCCTGTTCACTATGGTGTTTATGGCCCCGATGCGTCTGGCGCTCTCATCCAACTCATCGAGATGCCCCATGGCCTCGGTCTTGAACGGGATGGTGACGCTGACCCCCCTGATGTTCAATCCCCTCACTCCCTGAATCGCGGCCCGAAGATCGACGACCCGAAACGGGACATACCGGGCAGGAAGTCCCATCTCCTCGAAGGCCAAGCTGTGCATCGCGGGTGAAAGACTGTGTGCCACAGGGTCGCCGAAGAGGGCGAAGACCTCAACGTCCTTCCCACCCATCCTGCCCCTCCTCATTTCGGTTGCGCTTCGCGGCCCTTCTCACAGCGGGCCCCGGATTGCCCTGCCACCTGGCCTCCGTGCACAGCCCCTCCTGTCAGAATCGAAAGGGCCCACCTCATCTCCTCCACCGTGAGTTGCCCTGGGGCCGACTCCTGCCCCTTGGTCAAGGAGGCGAAGCTCATGTAAGAGCCTAGCAGTGGGGCCAGGACCCTCCCTGCCCTCCCCATCTCCCCCATGCAAAAGGCGATCAGAGGCCTTTTCCTCCTTCGGGCATAGGGCAGGAGGCCAAGGGTCTTGAGATTGTCAGGGAAGGAGTTGGCCTTGGTGACGATCTTGGCGATGTCCGCCCCAAGGCCCCAACACTGTCTGAGCCTTCCCCTGAGTTCCCTTACGGAGGGCGTCCCCATCAGGTCGTGGTGGGAGAGGATCAGTCGGGTTGAGCCCTTTGTCCCCTTCACCTTGGCCACGATCTCTTCCAAGAGCGACTCCTCAGTGGAGAGCTCGACATCCACGTAGTCCGCCCTGAGCTCCACTGCCTGTTTGAGCCTCTCGATCCTCTCCCTCTCGGTGCCGGAGAAGGCGCCTCCTTCCTCCCTCCGCCTGTTGGTGACCAGGACCCTCCCCCTCCAGCCCTTCAGGAGGATCCCCAGATCAGGGTCCTCTAGGTGATCGATCCTCAGTTCCACGCAGTCAGCGAGCGAAAGGCATCTCTCCATCTGGTCGAGCGCATCGCTCGTTTTCCTTGCCATTATGGGGATACAGATCATCTCGGCCCCCCCCCTTGGGATAGGAACCCAAGGGCTTGATGAAGGTGGTCTCCTCCTCCATGTCTCGGAGACATCGTTTGATCTTTGGATCCGCTGCATGCCCCTCGAGATCCACAAAGAACACATATTCCCAGGCTCGATCCCTCATGGGATGTGACTCTATGCGCAGCATGTTGACCCCCTGCCGCGCCAGCGGCTCCAGGCTTCGGACGAGGGCCCCTGGCAGGTGCTTGGTACCGAACACGATAGAGGTCTTGTCCCTTCCGGTGGCCTCGCTCTCTCCCATTCCCAACACGAGAAATCTCGTGGTGTTGGAAGGGATGTCCTCGATGCCCTCGGCCAAGATCTTAAGCCCATACTCCTCTGCGGCTAAACGACTCGCTATGGCCGCTCCTCTTTCGTCCGTGAGGACCTGCTGGGCGGCCCGGGCCGTGCTGTCGACCTCCACGAAGGCACGACCGGGCAGATTCTCCCTGAGCCAGCACCGACACTGAGCCAGGGCGGAGGGGTGGGAGTAGACCCTTTCTATTTCATCCTTCCCGTCGCAGGTGGAAAGGAGGAGGTGGGTGATCCGCATGTAGAGTTCCGCTCGGATCTTGAGCCCAGTGGAGATGAGGCGTTCCAACGTGGGTTTGATGGACCCCTCGGATGAGTTCTCCACCGGGACGACCCCCCAATGGGCCCTTCCCCTCTCCACCGCGTCGAAGACCCTGTAGATGGTCTCTTCAGGGAGATATTGGGCGGCCCTCCCGAAATGGGACAACGAGGCAAGGTGCGTGAAGGAGGCGAGGGGTCCCAGACAGGCGACCTTTGTGGGGCCTTGGAGTGCCCTTGAAGCGGAGACTATCTCCCTGAAGATCGCCTTCAGTGCCTCATCCGACAGAGGCCCCCGGTTGAAGCCCCCCAGACGTGCGTAGACCTTTTGCTCCTGAGAAGGGTCGTAGACCTCCACGCCTTCAAGCCCCTTCGTACGGCCAATTTGGATGGAGATCCCGGCTCGTTCGTTCAGCAACCTGACGATCTCGCGATCTTTTTCAAGGAGTTGCATCCTCAGTTCCTGGACAGAGGGGTGTTTCATCCCTTCAGCTCCTCTATGGTCTCCCTGAGGACTTCCTCCGGGATGTTGCCGTTGACAAACGGAAACCCGATCTTCTTGAGGAGGACGAATGGGACCACACCCCCACCCCTCTTCTTGTCCAGCCCGATTCGGTAGATTATCCGCTCTGTGCTCAGAGTCGCAGGGATGCGTCGAGGCAGGCCGTAGGAGCCGAGAATGAGTTCTATTCGCCCTCTGTCCTGCCGAGGAAGGTATCTCAGCTTCTCCGATATGGCGGCCTCAGCCACCATCCCCATGGATACGGCCTCTCCGTGGGATATGGTGTATTCGGACTCAGCCTCAATGGCATGCCCGATGGTATGCCCGAAGTTCAGTATCCGGCGAAGTCCCCTTTCTGTCTCATCCACTTCCACGATGGCCTTCTTGATGGTACATGACCTCGAAACGACCTCTTCCAACAAAGCCGAGTCCCGGCCCATGATGGCCTGTGCCTGGGCCTCGACCAAGGCGAGGAGCTCAGGATCATCGATAAGGCCGTACTTGATGACCTCTGCCAGGCCATTGGCGAAGTCACGATCGCTCAGGGTCTGGAGGAATCTCAGATCGATGAAGACGGCCTTGGGCTGCAGAAATGTCCCTAGGAGGTTCTTCCCCTGGGGCAAGTCTATGCCGGTCTTTCCCCCGATGCCGCTGTCCACCTGGGCCAACAACGTTGTGGGGACCTGAACATATGTCACCCCCCTCATGAACACGGAGGCGACGAAACCAGTGACGTCACCCACCACCCCACCGCCGAGGGCCAGGAGCGCCGAGGACCTGTCAGCTCCCCGGCTCATCATGGTCTCGACCAGCCGGAGGCAAGTCTGAATCCCCTTGGAGCCCTCCCCCGCTGGGAACTCCACCAGCTCCGCCGCCAGGTTCGCTTCCCTAAGGATCGTCAGGACCTTCTCCCCGTAGACGGGACAGACATTGGAGTCTGTGATGATGAAGTAACGTGAGGCCCAGTCGGCCCTGGCCAGGATCAGCCCCATCCGTTCCAGAATGTCATCTCCCACATGGATCTGATGAGAGGCAGAGACCCTTTTTTCCAAATTGACCCTTATCACCTTCATGGAACCACCCCCCCATGCCTCTTCACCGCATCCTTGATTGCCTTCACTTCCTCCATGAGTTCGTAGAACCTCTCGGGCTTCAGCGACTGGCCACCATCGGACAATGCCTTCTCCGGCTCCGGATGCACCTCTATGAGGAGGCCATCCGCGCCCACTGCCACGGCCGCCTTGGCGAGAGGTATCACGTATCTCCAGTTGCCTGCCGCGTGACTCGGGTCCACGATCACAGGCAGATGGGTCAATTCCTTCAGAACCGGAACCGCGCTGATGTCCAGCGTGTTTCGAGTCGCCGTCTCAAAGGTACGAATCCCCCTTTCGCAAAGGATCACATCCTCGTTCCCGGATGAAAGGACGTACTCCGCGGACATGAGCAACTCCTCCACTGTGGTCATCATCCCCCTCTTCAGGAGAACAGGTTTGCGGGAACGACCCACCTCCTTGAGGAGGGCGAAGTTCTGCACGTTCCTCGCACCGATCTGCAGGATGTCGGCATATCCCTCCACCATGTCCACGTGGGCAGTGTCCATCACCTCGGTGACCACGGGGAGGCCGGTCCTCTCGCGGGCCTTGCTCAGGAGCTTGAGCCCTTCTTCTTCCATACCCTGGAAGCTGTAAGGTGACGTCCTGGGCTTGAAGGCGCCTCCCCTCAGGACCTGCGCCCCACCTTTCTTGACCACGTACGCGCTCTCCAGGAGCTGTTCTTCGCTCTCCACCGAACATGGACCCGCCATGACGACCAGATCGCCCCCGCCGATCCGAAGGGCCCCCAACTGGATCACTGTATCGCCTTCTTTGGCCTCGCGGCTTGCCAGCTTGTAAGGCTTGAGGATGGGCACGACCTTCTCCACCCCTGGCAGATGCACGGCCGACCTCAGGAGGGCCTTTCCTCTATCATCTCCCACCACCCCGATGATGGTCCGTTCCACCCCGCAAGATACATGGGCCCTGTAGCCCACCGATCGCACCCATTGGGAGACGTATTCGATCTGAGCCTCAGTAGCGTTTCTCCTCATCACGATGACCATGTCCCGGTTACCCCCTCAACGAAGATGGGCCATGGTGGAGCTTGGCCCAACCATGGCCCACTGAAAACGAAAAAGCCATGGGAGGCCTCCTTGTGTCCACCCATGGCTTGGTCTCGACTATCTAGGCGCTGTTATCCGAGAGACCCCCAAACCGATGGGCGGACGGGAACCCAGAAGTAATAATAGTCAAACCAGGTTCCGAAGAGACCGCCCATCCTTCGAGGTCCTCTCCTTCGAGCCGTATTGCGCTTATGAAAGCACGTTGCTCCCTGTTTGTCAAGTGAATGCTGCCATGGTACAATTCCCAAGAAGGTCAGGGGATATGGCACGGTGAGGCCACCTTCTCCTGCCAGATTCCTCCTCGTCCTCACCAGAGGGAGCAGATCCTCACAGGGATGGCCGATATCATCGATTTCGCTCGTTACTTGGAGAGGCGCACGGGGGGAAAGGCCCTGGAGAGGTTGCTCGGGAGGCTTGGCCCCGACCTGGGCGAGGTGAGCAGGATCCGGGACCTCCCGGATGAGGTGTTGCTGAAGATGGCCGAGGGTGGGATGGAGGGTAGCGCCATCTTGGATGAACTCATACTGGCGGTCCACGGCCTAGGGGGGACTCATCTGAGCGAGGTGCCCCCTGCAGCCAGGATGAGGTTTCTGGATGTTTCCCTGTTTCTCATCGATCAGCTCCGATTCGAAATCATGGTGCGAATAGGTTGGATCGACCCGTTGCCCAGCCGGGACATCCCTCTGACGGACCTCATTCGCTCTGAACGAGAGGCCTTGAGACGACTGCGGGCAACACCCAGCCTCAAAGAAGGGCACCCACACTACCATCGCTTTCGGGCACTATTGGATCTCGAGAAGGAGGCCTTCCTGAGAAAACAGATCCCGCTGGCCTTGGAGCGTTTTCGAAGAAAGATCAAAGGGGGATCTTGACAAGGGAAGGGACAGTTTTTAACTTTTTTGCGTGGGACCAATTCCGAAACCTGCTAGGAGGACGACACCAGCCAGGAGGATCTTTCATGCCCCAGTACGATTATCGCTGCAAGAAGTGCAAGAAGGAGTTCTCCGTGTTCATGGCCATATCGGAAAAGGATTCCAGAAGGGTCCAGTGTCCCAAGTGCAAGGGAAAGAGCGTGGAGCAGCTTATCGCCCCTTTCATGACCAAGACGTCTCGAAAGAGTTGAGACTTCTCCCTGAGCACCCGTTCCCTCCTGGGCTAGGGGAGGCGCCCTTGGGGAAAGAGGGCTTGTACGGCTGCCCGAGCAAGCCGATACCATCGATTTGAGCGACCCTCCTTTCGGGACCCGGGGATTCGACCGTACAGAGAGCGGCCCCGGCTTCGAACAAACCCGCGTGAACCGGGAAGCTCGACTTGCTGCCGACCGAGGTCCGCGCGACCCGGTACCATCCCTGCCCTTAGAGACCCCCTTTGCCCACTCGGCTCCTAGAAAGAGGCCAGAGGAAGAGTTGATCCTCAGTGATCCAGCAAGCCCCCCAAAGGGCGCGGCGCAACGGGAGAAGACCGGCTGCGTTGTCACAACCTTCAGGGATATGATATAGTCGCAGGGTAGGGTATCACGGACCCCAGGGCTTCCATACAGAAGGAGGTGAATCCATGGCGGAGAACAGGGTAGCACGGGTAACCGAGATCATCGCTGCGTCACCCAAGAGCTTTGACGACGCCATCAAGGCTGGTTTCAAGAGGGCCTCGAAGACTCTGCGCGGGATCACTGGAGTCAAGATAGTGGAACAGCGGGTCGCGGTGGAGAACGACCAGATCAAGGAATACAGGGTGAGGATGGAGGTGATCTTCGTCCTTGAGGAGTGAAATGACACTTGGGATGGTCATTGAAGTGAGAACGGTCCGTGTGCCCTACTGTCACCATGGGTCCTTTCGGGAGCCCGTATGCGATTGAAGAAGTCCATTGCCGCCGCCGTATGGGTCGCCTGTGCCATGGTCATCGCCTCCGGATGTAGCTCTGTCTCAACGGTCCTTTCCCCTGCCCAGGTGACCGAAGCGGGCAAGGCACGAGATCCAGAGATCGAATCGGCGTCCCAGGCCTCCTACCATATGTTGTTGAGCCTGCTGAGAGGCCGAGAGGGGCTGAGAGATTCAGCCGTAGAGGAGGCCAAGAAGGCGGTAGCCGCAGCCCCCAACTCGGCCTATCTCAGGTTATTCCTCGCCCAGCAGCTCGCCAGGGCGGGTCAGTTGGATGATGCTATTCGAGAGGCAAAGGCCGCGGCCGATCTTCAGGCCGAAGACCTCAGGGTCCAGTTAGCCCTGGCAGAACTCCTTTCATCGGCAGGTCGACGGGAGGAGGCCATAGTGCATTACCGCAAGGCCCTTGATGTGGAGCCGGGGCAGGTAGAGGCAAGCATCCGGCTAGCCAACCTTTTTAGGGAGGCTGGGAGGCCACAGGAGGCCATCGCGGTCCTCGAAGGGATGATCAAGGCCGGCCCTGGAGCCGCCTTGGGTCACTACTACTTGGCACGCATTTACGCCGAGATGAAGGAATCGCCCAAGGCCATTGAGCACCTGGAGGCGGCCATTTCCATCCAGCCAAACATGCAGCCCGCCTTGATGGAGCTGGCTTCCCTTTATGAAGTGGAAAAACAGTGGGAGTCTGCTATCTCGGCGTATCGCAGGATACTTCAGGGAGACCCCGGGAATCAGAGGGCCTTGGTCAGGCTGGGTCAGATCTACATCAACAAAGAGAGGTTCGAGGAGGCCGTGAGTCTGTTCGAAAGGCTCAAGGCCATGAATCCCACCAACGCGGACGTCAGGCTGAAGGTGGGACTCCTCTACCTCGAGTTGAAGCGTTACCCTGAGGCGATCCGGGAGTTCGAGGGGGCTTTGAGTCAAGGCATACGGGTGGATCAAAGTCGCTTTTACTTGGCTACCGCCTTGGAGGAGGCCGGAGAAACGGAGAGGGCATTGGACGAATTCCAAAAGATCCCTCTCGAGTCGGAGCTTTACGGTGAGTCGCTGATCCACCGGGCCGGGATAATGGAGAAGAGGGGGGAGCTCCTTGCTGCCATAGAGATGTTGGAGAGGGCTCGAGGGCTCCTGCCCGAGGACGATCTGCTCTTGCGGTATCTGGCGAGGCTCTATGCCAAGGCCAAGCGTTTTGAGACCGCCATCGATCTTCTGAAGAAGGCCCTGGAGGCGGACCCGAACAATACCAAACTCCTCTTCGCCCTAGGCATGGTCTATGACAAGGCAGGGCAGACCGACTTGACCGTCAAGGAGATGGAGAAGGTCATTCGGCTGGAGCCGGACAACGCTGACGCACTGAACTATTTGGGGTACACCTTCGCGGTCCACGGCATACGCTTGGATGAGGCGGAGCGACTCATTCGTAGGGCATTGGAACTGAGACCAGGCGATGGTTACATAACCGACAGTCTGGGTTGGGTCTACTTTCAAAAGAACGACTTGGATGCTGCCATTCGGGAACTGGAGAAGGCCGTGTCGCTGGTCCCCAACGACCCTATCATCCTGGAGCACCTGGGAGATGCCCTGCTCAAGAAAGGGCAGCGTGAGAGGGCCCTGGAGCTATTTGAGAGGGCGGTGGGGTTGGAGTCAGACGAACGCACGGAACTCCAGAAGAAGGCCCTCATAGAGAAGATCAGGAGACTCCGAGAGGAGCTTCGCTGAGCTGTGGGGACAGCAACATTCGGCCCAGTCTGTGGAAGGCCGGGGGTGAATGCTCGCGCAAAGATCGATAAGATGGGCCATGCCCACGGTAGTGGCACTGGCGATCCTTCCCTTGAGCTGCACACCCAAGGTCGTCTCGGTCCCGACCGTCGTCCCATCCTTCAAGGAAATAGCTGAGAGGTTGGACAGGGAGGATGCCAAGCTAGGCACCTTGCGGGCCTCAGGTGTCCTGAGGTGGAAGCGGGGTGGACAGAAAGGAAGGGCCGAGTACGCCATGGTGCTTAAGAGGCCAGAGATGCTGAGACTGGACGGATTCACCCCCCTTGGCACCTCTGCCTACAGCTTGACCATGCACGACGGAGAGCTTGAGCTCTTCATACCTTCTGAGGCGAAGGTGTATCAGGGCCTGGCCAGTCCCCGGAGCTTGGAGCGTTTTCTTTCGCTTCCGCTCGAGCCGCAGCAGGCCGTGGGCGTGCTGTGCGGGAGGGTCCCCCTCTGTACCCGCGACGATGCCTCAGTTTTCGGAGAGGAAGGCTGGCTGGTGCTGGAGATCGTCTGTCCCTCAGGGTGGTGGCAAAGGGTCCGACTCCATCCTGCTGGATTGGACCCTGCTGCCATCTCCTTCCTGGATGCCTCAGGACAACGGGTGCTGGAGATTGCTTGGAGCGAGTTCCGTCAGGTGGGGGAGGTCCGCATGCCCACCCAGATCCGCGTTGAGATGCCCGCAACGGGCGATGCCCTCTCCGTGGAGCTGGAGGAGTTGGAGGTCAATGCCGCTGTGTCGGAGAACGCCTTTCGACTTCTCCTCCCCCCTGGTACGGAGATATCCCCGCTTCCCTGAGCTCGCCTGTGCCATCCTTGACGATGTTCGTGGAGGGTCCTGCCCCCGCTGCCGTGGCCTTTGGACCACGTAACCGACGACGCTATCTGTCAGTCGTCAGCGCCCTGTTGCCAGTTGTCGGCCTTGGTGGGGGATCCGAGAGGACCTCGAGACCGACCTGACGACCAGACCTTCTTGCGCCGCTTCGAAACCAAGGCGGCATGGATTGCCGCGAGGAATGGGCGGCGCATGCGAAGAATGCCTCCTTCAAGGATCATCGAGGAGCCGTCAGTCGGCGGGGGCCGTGAATCCCGGAGTCGTTGGTTCTTGTCGCTGCGTGCGCGCTCATCTGTGGCGAGGAGCGATTGCCAAGGCCGGGCATTTTGGCTTGACAAGGAGGGATCTCTTTGATAAAAGTAAAATAAAGTTAAGTTTGTTAAGGTTGGTTGAATTCCAATGACGCAGTCCGCTCTCACGGCTAGCTTGGAGGATTACCTGGAGGCGATGCTGCGACTGGAGCAGGAAAAGGGGTTGGTTAGGGGTAAGGAACTTGCCGGCCGCCTGGGGGTTTCCAACGCCAGCGTCTCCAGTGTCATACCGAAATTACAGAAGATGGGGCTGGTAGTTTACGAGCGTTACGGGCCTATCCACCTCACGCCAAAGGGGAGGCGTGTGGCCAGAAGCGTCCTGCGAAGAGAAGAGGTCCTGGTAGCCTTTTTCAGAGAGGTCCTCGGTATACCCCACGCAAAGGCCCGGGAAGAAGCCTGCCGGATTGAGCACGGCATCAGCCTCAAGTCGTTGCGAAGGCTCGAGGAGTTTCTGTCGTACTTGAAGGGGGACCCATCGGCCTTGAAGGGATGGACGGATTACCCCGAGGAAGGAGCGTAAGGGAGGGACATTGCACGAGGCAAGGACGGTTTGGGGTGGGGAAGGCGCACCCCTGGAAAAGGTCCTCCTGGTCGGCAACCCCAATGTGGGCAAGAGCGTCCTGTTTGGGGCCTTGACAGGCCGGTACGTGACCGTCTCGAACTACCCTGGGACTACGGTGGAGATAACTCGCGGTAACGCCACCTTACGGGGCAGGCGGTTTCAAATCGTGGATACCCCAGGTGTCAACAACCTGATACCCTATTCCGAAGACGAGCAAGTCACCCGAGACATACTCCTGGAGGAGACAGGGGCGTGCGTCCTCCAGGTGGCCGATTGCAAGAACCTCAGGAGGGCCCTCCTGATCACACTGCAGTTGATCGAAATGAGGGTCCCCTTGGTCTTGGTCCTCAACATGGAGGACGAGGCCAAGAGCCTCGGGCTTGAGGTGGATCATCAGAGACTATCCAAGATCCTAGATATACCCGTAGTCACCACCGTTGCCACCCGCAGGAAAGGCATCGATCGTGTAGTGCAGGCCTTGACCACGGTGAGGAAGAGTGACTTCCGTCAAGAGCTCCCCCGGGAGATCGAGGAGGCCATCGCGGCCATCGAACCCCTGCTGCCGGAATCGAGTTTGAGCAAGAGGGCCCTGGCCATCATGTTACTGGCCGAGGACGCCACTTTGACAAAGTGGCTGAACGCCCGGGTTTCGGAAAAGGGGGTCCGGAAGATCGCCGAGGTCTGCCGCAAGGCCCAAACCAATCTCCAGGAGCCGGTATCCTATATCATAAATCGGGAGCACCTCAGGACGGCCGATGAGATAGTCCGTCAGGTGATGAACCAGCGGGACGGTAGGGGAGAGGGTTGGCTCCAAAGGATTGGCGATCTGTCGATGCACCCTGTCCTGGGGATACCTCTGTTGGCGGCAGTCCTGGGCATGCTGTATCTTTTCGTAGGTCGGTTCGGCGCTGGATTCCTGGTGGATCTGTTGGAGGAAGATCTCTTTGGGGGACTGCTCCTCCCAAGGGTGGTGCGATGGCTTGAGGCTGCACTCCCCCTCCCATTCTTGAAGGATCTGGTGGTGGGGCCCTATGGGTTCTTGACCATGGCCCTTACCTATGCGCTGGCGATCGTGCTGCCCATAGTAGCCACCTTCTTCCTCGCCTTCGGGGTACTGGAGGACTCAGGTTACATGCCTAGGTTGGCGGTGATGGCGAACCGTCTCTTCCGCGTAGTGGGACTCAGCGGCAAGGCAGTGCTTCCAATGCTCCTCGGTTTGGGCTGCGACACCATGGCCACACTGACCACCAGGATCCTGGACACGCGCAAGGAGCGCGTCCTAGTCACCCTGATGCTGGCCCTGGGGGTACCGTGCTCGGCTCAGCTGGGGGTGATCCTGGGGATGTTGGGAGGCCTGTCCATCGCTGCGGTATCCGTATGGGTACTCGTCGTCGTTTGGACCATGCTGGCCGTGGGGTACTTGGCATCTAGACTGGTCCAGGGAGAGGAGGGGGCCTTTATCTTGGAGATCCCCCCACTGCGGGTCCCCCACCTGACCAATATCTTAGTGAAGACACTGGCGAGGATGGAGTGGTACCTGAAGGAGGCCGTCCCCCTATTCGTACTGGGGACCCTGATCCTATTCCTCCTGGACAAGGCGCGCTTGCTCGAACAGATACAGCAAGCAGCCCAGCCGGTGATCACCGGGTGGCTGGGACTCCCGAGGGAGGCCACCGAGGCCTTTCTCATCGGGTTCCTGAGGAGGGACTACGGGGCCGCTGGGCTATACGCCCTTGCCCGCGGCGGGTCCATGGAATCGAGACAGATCCTGGTGAGCCTGGTCACCATCACACTTTTTGTCCCATGCATCGCCAACCTGCTCATGATAATAAAAGAGAGGGGCTGGGCTACGGCTCTTTGGATGGTCATGGTCGTCTTCGCGGCGGCCTTCGGAGTGGGCGGGCTTCTCAACCAGGCGATCACATGGATAGGATGGGTACCATGAAGGAAAGAGGACTCTCAGGAGGCCCCCTTCGATGTCCCCTTTGCGGGTGCCGATTTTCGCGCGAGGAGGCCAAGAGCTGCTCTGGGTGCCCTGTAAGAGATGGGTGCGACCTCATCTGTTGTCCGAACTGCGGATACGGATTCGTGGAGAAATCAAGGCTCCTGGAATGGATAGGCAAGTGGCTGAAGAGGAGAAAGGGCCATGAGACACCGGCATCGAAAAGGGCATGAGGGAATCCCGCTGGCTGGCCGTTCCATGGAGGATCAGCAAAGTCTCGAGGAGGATCTCGAGACCCTCTGGACGTTGAGGGAGCGGGGCAGAAACAAGGTGAGAGACCTCTACGATGAGATCGGCGAGACCGATGGGTCTCACGCCTTGTTGTCCCTCATGGAGAACCGCTGGATACGAGTGGATAAGGAAACCTTCTCCTTCGAGCCTGAAGGGGAAAAGAGGGCTAGAGAGATCATCAGACGCCATCGCCTGGCAGAGAGGCTGTTACACGATGTCCTTGACATGCGGGGTGAACAGATCGAGAAGGACGCATGTCAGTTCGAACACATCTTGAGCCCGGATGTCACGGAGAGCATCTGCACCTTCCTGGGGCATCCTCCCACGTGCCCTCACGGCCGACCCATCCCACCAGGGGCCTGTTGTCAGAGGTTTGCCAAGGATGTAACTCCCTTGGTCCGCCCACTGTCGGACCTGGGGGTAGGGGAACAGGGGACCATCACGTTCATCACACCGCGTTACCGTTCTCGGCTCCACCAGCTGAGCTCCCTGGGGGTCATCCCAGGTACCACGGTCCGCCTGCGGCAGAAGAACCCCTCTTACGTGATCCAAGTAGGCGAGACCACCATCGCAATGGACAAGGAACTCACCCTCAACATATTCGTGCGATCCAAGGCTTGATGGTGGAAACCCCACGGAAAGCGGGGCCCTGAAGGGGGCACAAGCTGGGGGCATCACGGGATGTTCTTCAGACGATGTTCCGCCATTCGGGCCTGTTCGCTTTCAGGGTGTTCTTTCGTCACCTTGCCGTACAGATAGCGGGCGCTTTCCAGGTCGCCCAGCTTCTCGAAGGCCATGCCCTGCTTGAGCAAGGCAGAAGCCACCTTCCCCGACTTGGGAAACTGGGAGATGACCTTCTCGTATTCCAGGATGGCCTGCTTGAAGTTGCCCTCTCTGAAGTAACATTCCCCGACCCAGAACTGGGCGTTGTCAGCCAGGTTGGAATCTGGATGACGGGTCAATATGCCCTGAAAGCCCTCTCTAGCCTTGGTGAAGTCTCCCTCCTCGAAGCGAAACATGGCGGCCTTGTACAGCTCCTCAGCCCGCTCAGCCGGGGGGATGGCCGGCGGGCTGGGTGGCCCAGGGGCGGCCGGCTGCGGAGGGACTTGAGGCGCGGGGGCGGCAGAAAGCTGCTCGACCCTGGCCTTGAGGGCCTCCAGGTCCTGACGGAGCTGGGTCTGGGCCCTGCGCAGCTCCTCCACACCCTTGACCGAAAGTGAGTCCATCTGGCCTCGCAGGTTGGAGACCTCTCTCTGCATGACCGCAAGGTCATTCAAGTAATCCGCAAGCTGCTTCCCCCTCTTGTCCCGGTCCCCTTGGACATCCGCCATCTGTTGGCGCAGTTCGCGGATCTGTTGGTCATGGACGGTGAGGTCCCTTCGGACCTCCCCCTGGAACTGCCGAAACTCGCCCTCAGTGATACAAGACGTCAGCAGTCCCAGTAGCAGGACCGCCAATATGCCGTACGCGGATCCGGTCCTCATGTCTCGCTCCCCATCCGGCCCGTCCTTGCTCAAGGGACGCAAACCCCGGGATCAAGCTCCCACTCGATCCAGATCTCATCCTCTACCGCGACGTGATAACGAAGTGGGCCCTGCGATTCTTGGCCCAAGCGGCCTCATTGTGACCAGGGTCTATGGGCCGCTCCTTGCCGTAAGAGATCGTAGAGATCCTGTTCTCCGCTATGCCCAGATGGATCAGGTACTGTTTTGCGGCATTGGCACGCCGTTCACCCAGGGCGAGGTTATATTCGCTGGTCCCTCGCTCGTCGCAATGTCCCTCGATGAGGATCTTGACCGTCGGGAACCTCTTCAGGAAGTGGGCCTTGTCCGCAAGGATCTCCCTGGCCCTCGGTGTCAAATCGTACTTGTCGAAGTCGAAATGGATGTCCTGGTTCACAAAGGCAGCCTCAGCCTCCCTCCTAGCCCTCTCTTCAGCCGAAAGGGTCTCCTCGCTGGGCCTTCCTCCAGGAGGCCCCAATTGGGATGGCCTTTCCATAGGCCTGGTCTCCTGAGGAGTGACGGCTTCCTCCTGCTTCACCACCTCCTTCGAGCAAGAGGACACGAAAAACAAAGAGGCGAGTAGAAACAGCACAACCAGGCATGGCACGTTCCCCTTGTTGAACATCCTTAGGACCTCCTTGTCATGTAACATCCATCGATCCCATGTATTCTTGTGCAGGGGGTTCGTTATGTCAAGGGAAAATCCGCGGGCCCGACTAACGCCCCGCCCTTTGGGGGACGGGGGGGAAGCCCCAGCGCCAGGGGGGAAGGGCGGGGGGGGGC
>FWPV01001289.1_pt1 | contig 70904 bp, 59 predicted proteins | sample 2228371 | NCBI WGS metagenome assembly FWPV01 (sample SAMEA103939776, study PRJEB20133) | metagenome
TGGTCGTCACCGGCGTGTCGTTGGGGAAGTCCGCGGCGCTGGCGCGGTAGAGGGCCACGGCGTCGGCGCCGTTCTGGAGGACGTTGTCGGCGAAGGTGATGTCCGGCGCCGGAGAGACGCCGGCGTTGCCGAGGAGGAAGTAGCCGTTGGCATCGGTGGCGTACCCGTCGAGATCGAAGGCCGCGTAGGAGAGGTCGTTCGAACCGTTGAAGAAGACGACGACCAGACCGTCGAGGGGAACGTTGCCCACCCCGCCGTCGTACAGCTCCACGAACTCTGCCGCGTCGGTGCCGGGGGTATCAGCGTCCACCTCGTTGATGCGCACGGCCAGGTACGCCCCGGGGTTGGGACAGTCGGTGCTGGCGCTCGTGTTGGCCTGACCCGGGGTGATGCAGCGCAGCGACCAGTCGACGTTGTTGACGTTGGTGTCGGCCCCGTCGGGGACGCGCGAGATGCCGGTGTACGGCGCCGTGGAGTCGAGCAGACCCTCGCCGCTGCCCTCGGTATAGGGAGCGCCCGTGTTGCCCCCGTAGCTCACCGTGTCCACCAGGGTGGTGCCGTGGCGCAGGGCCACCGCGTCGGGGTTGCCGTTCTGGATCATGTTGGTGTCCGGCGTCACGTCCAGGTTGCAGCGAGGTACGGTGGCGGCGTTGGCGCAGACGACGAAGTAGCCGCCGGCGGGCAAGGACACGGCGGGGAGGTCGATGGTGGCGTAGACGGACGCGCCGCCGGCGTTGCCGTTCACGAGTTCGAGGGCGTACGGATCGAGGTTGACGGCGGTGCTGCCAGCGTTGTAGATCTCGATGAACTCGGCCGTGTCGGTCCCCGCCTGGTCGTAGTCGATCTCGTTGATGACGAGCTGGCCGACGGGCTCGGGCACGGCCGCGTTGGCCGCCCCCGGCGTGTTGTACGCCTCGCCGTAGACGGGCGTCCCGGTGAAACCCGGCAACCCTTCGCCGTCGAAGTCGTTGCGCATCCAGTCGGCGGCCGAATCGGTGTCGGTGCCGTCGGGGATGCGGGAGGCACCGCCCGGGGTGAAGGAACCGCCGTCGAAGGTGGGGCTCAAGACGGTGGTGGAGAAGACCACGTCCGAGCTCCCGCCGTCGTGCACGGCAACGCTGTCCACGAAGCCGGTCCAGGGCGTGAGGTCCAGGGTGCCGTCGTCGTTGGTGTCGAGGTCGGTCCCGACCGATCCTGAGAACCCTCGCACCAGCAGGAGCGAGAGCGTGCCGTTCTCGATGACATTGGTGAGGAATCCGGTGGTCCAGTGGCCGTTCGCATCGGTGGTGCCGACCTGCCAGGCGGCATCGATGACGCCGATGCCGCCCGCATCGCCCTCCACCTGCAGCACCCAGTACTCGGAGTAGTCGGTGCCCGGGCCCCCCTTCACCTCCACGTACTCGTGGTTGTCGGTTCCGGTGTGGTTGGCGACGAACTCGTTGATGACGGGAGGTTGGGCCGCTCCCGTGAAGGTCTGGCCAGCGTTGCAGGCGCCGAAGCTGCTTGCCGCCGCCGTCCAGGAGAAATCACCGTAGTTCGAGCCCGTGCCGGTGAGCTGGAGAGACTGCCCGACCGGCGCCCCGTTCTGGCTCACGCCGATGTCAGTGCTGGTCAGGCCGGCGGCCGGGCCGTTGGTGGCGGTGAAGGACCCCTCGTAGCTCACGAACTGGATCACGGCATCCGTGGCATCGACGAGGGCAAGTCCGTCCGGTGCGCCGTTCTGCAGGCCGTCCTGGAGGTAGTACACGACGACGGTTCCATAGCCGTTGCACTGGTCGGGGATGGTGCCGCTCAGCGTGTCGGCACCGCTCGGGTTCGCCGCCGGCGTGGTGTAGACCTGCCCGTTGGCGCCGTTGTAGCGCACGATGCGCCAGCCGGTGAGATCGGTGCCGGCCGGACCGGCGATCTCCACCGCTTCACCGGCGTCAGTGCCCGCGTTGTCGTAATGGATCTCGTTGATGAAGACCGGAGTTTGCGCCGTGGCGGCGGCAGCGATCAGCAGCGCCACCATCCCTGCACGCCCGCGATGGATGCCCATGCCACCCTCCCCCTCCCGAAGGGACCGCCAGCATACCACCGCCGCGACGCCAAGGTGACCCAGAGGACCCCGTCGTCACGACGGGGTCGTCGTCAGCCCCACCCAAACGCCGGCGGGCGGCGAAGGTCTGCCGCCCCCCGCCGGGATCGTTGACAGGCGCCCGCCGGCGGCTACACTTTCGCCATGGAAAACAAGGTGGTGGCTCGCTTTCGCGATGGCCGGGTGGTGAAGGGCACGACCAGCAACTTTCTCCCCACCAAGCCCTCCTTCCACCTCATCACGGCCGACCGGCAGGTCGTCGAGGTGAGGATCGCCGACCTCAAGGCCCTCTTCTTCGTCAAGAAGCTCGAAGGCGACCGCTCGTACCACGAGCGCAAGGGCTTCACCGACGCCAAGATGTACGGCCAGAAGGTGACCTGCCGGCTGGCCGACGGCGAGGTCCTCACCGGCTACACGCAAGGGTACGACACCAAACGACCGGGGTTCTTCCTCATCCCCGCCGACCCGAAGAGCAACAACGAGCGCGTCTTCGTGGTCAACTCGCCGGACATCCAGGTGAACATCCTCAGGTAGCGACCGTCGTCACGGGAGGGGAGGAGCCATGCCCGCCGGGCCCCGACGAAAGTTCGACCGCCGCACCTTCTTCGCGTCCCTGGCGTCGCTGGGGGCGAGCGCCACCCTCGCCGGCACGGCACGCGCAACGGCCGAGGACCGCCCCGTGGACACGGACACGATCCGTCACGGCGAGACGCTGGCCGGTCTGCGCTTCACCGACACCCAGCGCGAGCTGATGCTCGACGAGGTGAGGGAGCTCGGCGGCAAGTACGAGGCGATCCGTCGGGTACCGCTCCCCAATTCGGTGGCGCCAGCCCTGCGCTTCGACCCCACCCTCCCGGCCGACCCGCTGCCGGCGGCAGCGCCCCCGCCGGTGTTCCCCGCCGTGGCGGCAGGGCGGCCGGCCGACCTGGAGTCGCTGGCGTTCGCCCCTCTGGCCGTGCTCTCCCACCTCCTGCGCAGGCGAGAGGTCCGCGCCGTCGAGCTCACCGAGATGGTGCTCCACCGCCTGCGCCGCTACGATCCCCTCCTCCACTGCGTGGTGACCCTCACCGAGGAGCGTGCTCTGGAGCAGGCGCGGCGCGCCGACGCCGAGCTTGCGGCCGGCCGCTGGCGCGGCCCCCTCCACGGCATCCCTTGGGGGGTCAAGGACCTCTTTGCCGTCGAGGGTTACCCCACCACCTGGGGGGCCGCCCCCTTTGCCACCCAAACCCTGGACGGGGACGCCACGGTGGTCCGCCGCCTCGACCACGCTGGCGCCATCCTCGTGGCCAAGCTCTCCCTGGGCGCCCTGGCGTCGGGGGACGTGTGGTTCGGCGGGCAGACCTGTTCGCCGTGGAAGCTCGCCGACGGCTCGTCGGGGTCGTCGGCCGGTTCGGCGGCGGCGGTGGCGGCCGGTCTCCTCCCCTTTGCCATCGGCACCGAGACGCGCGGCTCCATCCTCTCCCCCTGCACCCGCTGCGGCGCCACGGGCCTGCGCCCGACCTTCGGGCGGGTGAGCCGCCACGGGGCCATGGCCCTCGCCTGGAGCATGGACAAGGTCGGCCCCATCTGCCGCAGCGCCGAGGACTGCGCCCTGGTCTTCGCTGCCATCCTCGGGCCCGATGGCTACGACGACACGGTGGTGGACCGTCCCTTCCCCTGGGACCCGCACCGCCCCCTCGCCACCCTTCGGGTCGGCTACCTCCGCTCCCTCTTCGAAGCCTTGCCGCTCACCTCCACCGATCCCGAGTGGACGGCCCACGATCTCGCCACGGTGGAGGTGCTGCGCTCCCTGGGCGTCGAACTGGTGCCGGTGGAGCTGCCGGACCTGCCGGTGGACGCCCTTTCCTTCATCCTCAACGTCGAGGCGGCGGCCGCCTTCGACGAGCTGACCCGCTTCGGGCAAGACGCCCGCCTGGTGCGCCAGGATCGCGGCGCCTGGCCCAACCGGTTCCGGGTCGCCCGGCTGGTGCCGGCCGTCGAGTACGTGCAGGCCAACCGGGTGCGGCGCCTCCTCATGCAGGCCATGCGTCAGGCCCTCGCCGGCGTCGACGTCTACCTCGCGCCCACCTACGGCGGCTCGAACCTCGCCCTCACCAACCTCACCGGCCACCCGGCCGTGGTCCTGCCCAACGGCTTCCGGGCCGACGGGACGCCGACCAGTATCACCTTCTGCGGTAACCTCTTTGCGGAAGCCGAGGCGCTCCTCCTCGCGCACGCCTTCCAGCAAGCCACGGAGTTTCATCGCCTCGTGCCGCCGGCCTTTGCCGTGGGCAGCAGGCCGCCGGCGATGGGGTGAGGGAGGGGAACGACCCCATGCGACACCTTCTGGGATGGGTGCTGCTCCTCTTCGCGAGCGCGATGCGGGCGGCGGAAGCACCGGCAACCTTTGCCGCCAACTTCGAGGATTGCACGTTGCGGATCGACCTTTACCACGGCGGCCACGCCACCGAGGAGTTCTACACCCTCGATCGGGTGGTGCGCGAAGGGCCGTGGGCCGGCTCGCGGGTCCATCTCCTCGACCCCATCGACAACGGCCGCAACTTCGCCACGGTGCAAGACAGTGCGAGCGGTGCCGTGCTCTTTTCCCGCGGGTTCGACACCTACTTCGGCGAGTACCGCACCACGCCCGCCGCGGCCAAGGGGGTTCGCCGCATCTACCACGAGTCCATCCGCATCCCCTGCCCGAAACGGCCGGTGCGCCTCGTACTCGAGACCCGGCGCCCCGACCGGACCACCGTCGAGGTGGGCTCCTTCGACATCGACCCGGCCGCCTGGACGGTGGGGAGCTTCGCCCGCGATGCGGCGGTGACGGTGGTGGAGAGCTGGGTCGGGGGCGATCCCCACGCGAGCGTGGATCTGGTCATCCTCGGCGAGGGGTACACGGCGAGCGACGAGGGCAAGTTCCGCGCCGACCTCGAGCGGTTTTCGAAGCTGCTCCTGGCTGCCGAGCCGTACGCCCGCTACCGGGACCGCTTCAACATCCGCGGCGTTTTCAAGCCGTCGCAGGAGCGCGGCTGCAGCGAACCGAGCCACGGCTCGACCAGACGCACGGTCCTCGGCGCCACCTTCGATTCCTTGGGGTCGGAGCGCTACCTCCTCACCGAGGACAACCGCGCTGTCCGCGACCTGGCCGCCCACGCCCCCTACGACACCGTGGCCATCATGGTCAACTCCCCCCGCTACGGCGGCGGTGGCATCTACAACCTCTTCTGCACCTTCACCACCGACAACCAGTGGCACGAGTATATCTTTCTCCACGAGTTCGGTCACTCCTTCGGCGGCCTGGCCGACGAGTACTACACCTCGGCCGTGGCGTACAACGACTTCTACCCCGCGGGGGTCGAGCCCCGCGAGCCCAACATCACCGCCCTCCTCGACCCGAACGCGCTCAAGTGGCGGGCGCTCCTCACGCCGCGCACCCCGGTGCCGACGCCGTGGGAAAAGGCGGGCTACGACGCCATGGACACGGCGTACCAGAAGGTACGGCAAGAGCTCGCCCTACGGATCGCGGCCCGCAAGCGGCAGGGGGCGCCGGCGGAGGAGGTGGCCGCCCTCGAGGACGAGGCGGAGAAGCTCTCCCGCGAGCACCAGCAACGGGTGGATGCGTACCTCGCCGCCTCCGCCTTCGTGGGGCAGGTCGGCGCCTTCGAAGGCGCGGGGTACGCCGCGCAGGGGCTCTACCGCCCCATGCTCGACTGCCTCATGTTCTCCAAGGGGGCCAAACCCCTGTGCGCCGTGTGTCAGGCGGCGGTGGCGAGGGTCATCGAGCACGTCACGGAGTAGCGCCCGGCCGAACCCGCCGGGGCATGGCCAGAGGCGTTGCCCGAAGGCGGTAGGATGGTGCCGTGTTCCTTCGCCGAGCCACCGCTGGTCTCGGGGTCGCCATCGTCGTCGTCGCTGCGGCCCGCGCCGGCGACGGCGAGACCTTTACCGGCACCTGCGTGGCGGTACGCGACGGCGACACCCTCGAGGTCATGCGCGCCGGCCGCGCCATCCGCGTGCGGCTGTGGGGGATCGACTGCCCTGAACGCGGCCAGGCCTTTGCGGCCGCCGCCCGCCAGTTCACCGCCCGCCTCGCCCACGGCAAGGAAGTGACCGTAACCGTCGTCTCGGTGGACCGCTACCACCGCCTCGTGGGGAGGGTCACCGTCGACGGGCGCGATCTCGCGCTCGCCCTGGTTCGGGAAGGGCTCGCGTGGTGGTACGCCCATCACGCCCCGCACGCCCGCGAACTGGCAGCCGCCGAGGCGGAGGCGCGGCAGGCCCGGCAAGGCCTGTGGGGCGAAGCGGCGCCGGTACCGCCGTGGACGTTCCGCCGCCACCCCGCCCCGTGAGCCGGCGCACGCCTTTGCCTTGACAGGGGGACAGCTCGGCGCTAGCGTGCCCGGCCACGGGGGCAACGCCCATGGCACGCATCGAGTTCACCGACAACTACGAGGATCTCTCCACCGAAAACGGCTTCCAGTTCCGTTTTCGCTGCGAGAGCTGCGGCAACGGCTACCTGTCGAGCTGGCAGCCCAACAAGGTGGGGATCGCCGCGTCCATCCTCCGCGGGGCGGGCCACATCGTGGGCGGCGTGTTGGGTCGCGCGGCCTCCGGCAGCTACGAGATCCAGCGCGCCATCGGTGGTCCCCAGCACGACCGGGCCCTCGAGGCGGCGGTGGAGGAGATCCGCCCCCTGTTCGTGCAGTGCTCGCGCTGCGGCCAGTGGGTGTGCGAGCAGGTGTGCTGGAACGCCGAGCGCGCCCTGTGCGTCCACTGTGCGCCGGTGATGCAACGGGAGCTGGCGGCCAGGCAGGCGAGCATTGCCGTCGAGCAAGTGGAGGCCAAGCTGCGCGAACAGGACCTCACCGAGGGGGTGGACGTCACCTCCAAGGCCACGGTGCGCTGCCCCGCCTGCGGGGAGGCCACCCTGCCCGGCAAGTTCTGCTCGGCCTGCGGCGCTCGCCTCGCCGCCAGTGTCTCCTGCCCCCGCTGCGGCACCGAGATGCCGGAAACGGCAAGGTTCTGCCCCCAGTGCGGGCAGAAGATGGCCTGATGCCGCGCCGGTGCACCCTCACCCGCAGCGGCGTGGCGTGCCCCGCCACCTGGGCCCTCGATGGGGAGTACCTCACCGTGACGCCCGCCGCGGCGGCACCCCTCGCCATCCCCGTCCGGGAGCTCGACGGCATCGGCGGCGACGAAGGGTGCCTTCAACTGTCCCTGGGCGGGGAGCGAATCACCCTCTCGCGCCTCGGCGGCGAGGAAGGCTCCCTGCGCGAGGCGCTCCTGTCCGCGTGGCTTTCGGCGCGAGCTCACGCCCTCCGCCTGGCCGGCGGTGGCGGGCACCGACGCTTTGCCGCCGCCGTCGCCTTGCCCGGCGAGCCTGCCCGCCCGGCCGTCGCCCTCCTCGCGCCCCACGCCATCCTCCTGGCCCGCGCAGGCGAGGATATGCAGCCGCTCTTCCTGGCCGAGATCGCCACCTTCGAGTTCGACGCCGATCGCTGGGCCGTCGCTGCGCGGTTGTGGACCGGCGAGGCCATCGTCTTTGCCAGGCTCGGCAGCCGCACCGACGAGATCCGCAGCGCCCTCGCCACCGCCCGCGCCGCCCTCGCCGAGCAGGCCATGACCACCCTGTCTCGCTGGCTGCCGACGGTGGCGCTGGCCGCCCGCGGGCGGCTGGCCGCCCAGTGGCTGCCCGGCCGGTTGCTGCCCCTCGCCGACCTCGAAGCCGTGGCTTCGGGCACCGTCGAGGCCCTCTGGGCCAGCTGGATCGCCGGCCAGCCCCGCCGTCGCCAGGCGGAGGCGCTCCGGGCGTGGGCGGCGGAGGGCGAGCTTCTGGCGGGCTACACCACCGACGGCGGCGAGGCGAGCCTGTGGCTGCTCGCCCGGCGCGGCACGCGCTTCCTCCTCGAGTCCATCTCCCAGGAGGACTGGGCCACCTACCGCTTCACCGGCGGCGAGGAGCTGCCGCGGCTCGTCTCCCGCCTCCTGTGCGCGCCGCAGTTTTCCCGCGAGGCGCTCTACCTGCCCCTCGAGGCGCTCACCGGGGAACGGGCGGAGTACGCTGTCGCGGCACGATCTTTGCCGTTCTTGCGGGCGCTGCGGGAGCGTTTCGGCGGCCGGGTGGTGCACGGCGACCTGGCCGCCTGGCGCGGCGGCCTCGACGCCGAGTGAACCCGCTGCCAGCCGGTGCGTAGAACCCATGAGGAGGTGGTGACGATGGTCAAGTTTCTCCTCTGGCTGATCCTGCTCGTCCTGTGCTGGCCGCTGGCGCTCCTTGCCCTCCTCCTCTACCCGCTCGTCTGGTTGCTCCTGCTGCCCTTTCGCCTCGTCGGCATCGCCGTGGGCGGCGTGCTGGAGTTCCTCCGCGCCTTGATCTACCTGCCGGCGCGGATCCTCGGCGGGGCGAAACGGAGCTGACAAAGTCCTCGCGCAGGAGCTCACCCGCGGTCGACGTGGGGCAGCGTGTCGGGAATGGGGATGGACAGCTCGACAAAGCCGGCGAACTCGCCGCCACGGTACCACGGCAACTGGTGGACGATCTTCTGCTGCCCGCCCTTCGACACGGTGTAATGGTGGGCGACTCGGCGCGCGAACATCTCTTCGAGTTGCGAGCGCGCCGGCTCCGGATGGCAGGCGAACACGCTCGAGCCCAGGAGGGCCTCGCCCCCTTCGCGGGCGAAGGCCTGGCGGGACGCGACGTTCATGGCGACGATGATCCCTGCCGCGTCGGTCACCGTCACCGCCATGCCGATCTCCTCCCAGAAGCGCGCTGCCGCCATCGCCACCTCCCGGCCGCACCCTACCATGTCCGGGGGACCCTGCCGACACCGCGCTACAATCGCCCGCAGGAGGTACCGTGGACCTTTCGACCCGCTTCCAGCACGCCGCTGCCCGCGCCAGGACGCTGCCCCAGCAGCCTGACGAGGTGCTCTTGGAGCTCTACGGACTCTTCAAGCAGGCCACCTCCGGGGACGTCTCGGGCGAGGAGCCGGGGATGTTCGACTTCGTTGGTCGCGCCAAGTACGACGCCTGGGCGGCCCGCCGCGGCCTCACCCGCGAGCAGGCCATGGAGGCGTACATCGCCCGGGTCGAGGAGCTGCTCGCCAAGGGCTAGCCGTCCCGCCGGTGCCACGCCACCCTGCGGCGTCCTCGCCGTACGTCGCGAGCCTCGAACGCGACGAGTTTGCGGTCTGCACGTTCCTCGAAATCCTCGTACGCGACGAGATCGCGGCCTGGGGGTTCCACGAAAACATCGTATGCGACGGGATCGCGGCTTACACGTTCCAAGAACACATCGTACGCGACGAGATTGTGGCCTGTGCGTGCCTCGAGACCCTCGTGCGCGACGAGATCCTTCGGCCGCCTGCGGCGGCCTCAGGATGACAGGACTATCTTCCTGTCACCCTGAGGCGCGCAGCGCCGAAAAGTCTCGACGCATGTGCGCCGCCGCGTGGTTCGAGGGGATGTCGAGTGAGGCAACGCGGGAGCTTGACGAGGGGAGGTGTGGGTTGGTACATTCCTCGTGCCCGCGGTAGGGCAGGCGAGCGGGAATAACTCAGCGGTAGAGTGCGACCTTGCCAAGGTCGAAGTCGCGGGTTCAAATCCCGTTTCCCGCTCCAACTTCCTTGCGGGGGGCCGCGTGCCCCCCACCATCGTTGGCTCGCTTTCCATCGTTCTGCTGCTGCGCGCGCCGAGGCTCGCCCGCCAAGCGGTTCGTTGACAGCCTGCGGGCCCGCGGCTAGACTGCCCCGGGTGGCGACGTAGCCAAGTGGTAAGGCAGGGGCCTGCAAAGCCCTCATTCGGCGGTTCGAATCCGCCCGTCGCCTCCACTCCTCGCGCCCTTCCCCGAGCTCCTGGAAAGTTGCGGCGAAAAGGTCCTACACTTCGCCCGTGGGTGAAGGCGATGGCTTTGGCGAGCGTCCGATCCTCGAACTCGTCAATCGGGACGTGCCGCGGCTTGCCGAGCAGTTGACGGTGGCCGAGGCGCTGTCGGCGATCCGCGAACGCCAGCTCGGCGAGCGGATCGTGTACTTCTACGTGGTGGACGGGCAGGGGCGGCTCGTCGGGGTGGTGCCGACGCGGCGGTTGCTCACCGCCCCGTTGGCGACGCCCCTTGCCGAGATCATGGTGCGGTCGGTCACCGCCCTGCCCGCTCGGGCCACCGTGTTTGACGCGTGCGAGGTCTTCGCCACGACGCGCTTTCTCGCCTTGCCCGTGGTGGACGAGGCGGGGCGCCTCGAGGGCAGTGTCGACGTCAGCGTGTTCACCGACGAGGTGTTCGACCTGGCCGAACGGCAGGAGGTCGAGGACCTTTTCGAGACCATCGGGTTCCGCGTGTCGCAGGTGCGACGTGCATCGCCGTGGCTGGCCTTCCGGTTGCGGTTCCCCTGGCTAGTGGCCACCATTGCCGGCGGCACGGCCTGCGCCGTCGTGGCCGGCGCCTTCCATGCCACCCTGGCGCAAAGCCTCGTCCTCGCCTTCTTCCTGACCCTGGTCCTCGGCCTCGGGGAGTCGGTGTGCGTGCAGACGCTCACGGTGGCGGTCCAGGCGCTCCACCGCGCGCGCCCGACGCTGTCCTGGTTTCTCCAGTCGCTGCGGCGGGAGATGGCAACGGTCTGGCTCCTCGCCCTCGCCTGCGGCGCCATCGTGGCCGGAGTGGTGTGGGTCTGGCGGGGCCAGGGGGTGGAGTCGGTGACCATTGGCGCCAGCATCGCGCTGGCGCTCCTGCTGGCGGCCTTCCTGGGACTGGCGGTGCCATCGGCGGTGCACGCGTTGCGGGCCGACCCCCGCATCGCCGCCGGGCCCGTGGCTCTCGCCCTGACGGACGTGGCCACGGTGACCATCTACCTCACCCTCGGCACCTGGTTGCTCGCCGATTAGGGGCGGTCGGCGACGGTCGTCGACGTTGCACCCCCCTGCGCGGCGCGCAGGGTGAGGAGGAGCACCTCGCTGCGGCGCCACAGGCGCATCCGTGGTCCCCAGGTGCCGGTGCCGCGACCGACCACGAGGTGCATGGGGCCCACCCGGTAGTGCCCGGCGAGGTAGGGGTAGCGGAACCGGACCAGCGCGCCGAAGGGCCAGATCTGGCCGTCGTGGGTGTGGCCGGAGAGCATCAGCGAGACACCGGCGGCCGCCGCCTCCTCCACCAGCCACGGTGTATGGGAGAGGAGCACCACGGCCCCCGCCGGCCGGCCGGCGAGGAGCTCGGTCACGTCGGGAGGGGGGGCGCCGAACTGGGCTCGTGCCGTGAGGTCGTCCACCCCGGCGATGACGAGGCCGGGGGCCACCTCCACCCAGCTGTCGCGAAGAACTCGAAAACCGGCCGCCTCGAGCTGCGCGACGCTTCGCGCAAGACCGCTGTAGTACTCGTGGTTGCCGGTCACCGCCAGGACGCCGAGGGGTGCCTCGAGGCGGGCGAGGGTGGGGACGAGCGCCGCCGTGCGCGTGCGGTTGCCTTCGAGCACGTCGCCCACAACCACGAGGAGGTCGGGTTCGAGGGCGAGGAGCCGCTCGACGAGCCGCTCCGTCCAGCGGCGGCCGAGGATGGTGCCCACGTGCAGGTCCGAGACGGCCACGAGGCGTGTTCCGTCCCGCTCGGCGGCGAGGCCCTCCACGGCAAGCTCCGCGCTGCGCACCACCGGCGGCAGATGGCCGAGGACGAGCGCGATCCCCGAGAGGACGAGGGCGGCAGCCAGGGCCATCGCCCGGGCCGGTGCGATGGCGCCAAAGAAGCCGAAGCCGGTGACCACGTCGGCAGCGGCCAGGCACACGACGAGGAGGAGCACGACCCCCATCCAGTTGGCGCCGATCCACTCGAGGGGGATGGCGAGGCCTTCGAGGCCGGCGGCGTCGAAAATTCGCGCCGCTATGTAACTGGTGCCGAGCGCCACGGCGGCGAGGAGGAGCGCACGGCGAGCGGCGCCTGCGGGCAGCAGGGGCCAGGCCCGCCACACCACGTAGGCGTGCATCAGGAGCCACAGCGACAAGACGATGGTAACGAACACGGCCACTCTCCCCACGTCGCGCACCCCCCCATGGTAAGGGGCCGTGCCGGCCCCTTCTTCCCGGGTGAGGGTACACTGGCGGCGGTCCGCTGCGAGCGGACCGGGAGGAGGGAGCCATGTTCCGTGCCCTGGTGTTCTCGTTGCCGTTGGCGGTGTTCGCGGGGGCGCTCGCTGCCGAGACGCACCCCTTCTCGGTGCACGACATGCTGGCCATGGATCGGATCTCGGACCCGCGCGTGTCGCCGGATGGGACGATGGTCGCATTCACGGTCCGGGTCACCGACCTCGAGGCCAACAAGGGGCGAACCGATATCTGGCTCGCTGCGGTGGACGGCGCGTGGCAACGTCGGCTGACTACCCATGAGGCCAACGATTCGCAACCGCGCTGGTCCCCCGACGGGAAGCACATCTACTTCGTTTCCTCCCGCTCCGGCTCCGCCCAGGTATGGCGCCTCGCCATGGCGGGCGGCGAGGCCGAGCAAGTGACCAGGCTCCCCCTCGACGTGGATGCCCTCGAGGTGGCGCCAACCGGCGCCTACCTGCTCCTGTCCATGGCGGTGCTGCCCGGCCGCAGTCCGGAGGAGACCAAGGCCGCCCTCGAGGCGCGGGCCGCCGCCAAGGCCACCGGGGTGGTGTACGAACGGCTCCTCTTCCGACACTGGGACAGCTGGAGCGACGGTACCCGCAACCATCTCTTCACCTTCGACCTGGCCACGGGGAAGGCCACGGACCTCATGCGGGACATGGACGCCGATTGCCCCTCGAAACCCTTCGGCGGCAGCGAGGAGTTCGACGTCTCGCCCGACGGTCGGAGCGTGGTCTTTGCCGCCAAGGATGTGGGCCGGGAGGAGGCGTGGTCCACCAACTTCGATCTTTTCCTCGTTCCTGCCGATGGCTCGACGCCCTCCCGCAAGCTCACCGCCAACCCCGCCTGGGACACCCAGCCGAAGTTCTCCCCCGACGGCAAGACGCTGGCGTACCTGGCCATGCGTCGGGCCGGCTTCGAGGCGGACCGTTTCGACATCGTCCTGCGCGACTGGGCGACGGGTACGGAGCGGTGGATCACCCTGCGCGCCGACGACACGCCCCGGGGCGATCGCTCGCCCTCGGAACTCCTCTGGTCGGCCGACGGCAAGGAGCTGTACTGTTCGGCGGATCATCTGGGACAGCACGCCCTCTTTGCCGTGGACGTGGCGACGGGACGGTCCCGCATCCTGGTGGGCGAGGGGACGGTGACCTCGCCGCAGCGGGCTGGCGCTCGACTGCTCTATGGTATGCACTCGTTGCTCGGTCCCGTCGAGCTGTACACGGTGCCGCGGCAGGGGGGCGAGGTGCGGCGCGTCACCCGCCTCAACGACGCCAAGGTGGCCGCGGCGCGTTTCGGCAAGCCGGAGCAGTTCTCCTTCCGTGGGGCCGAGGGCGACACGGTGTACGGCTACATCGTCTACCCGGTGGATTTCGACCCGGACAGGAAGTACCCGGTGGCGTTCCTCATTCACGGCGGGCCGCAGGGCTCCTTCGGCAACGACTTCCACTACCGGTGGAACCCGCAGGCCTATGCCGGGCGCGGCTACGCAGCGGTGATGATCGACTTCCACGGCTCCACCGGCTACGGGCAGGCGTTCACCGACGCCATCTCCGGGGACTGGGGGGGCAAGCCCCTGGAGGACCTGAAGCTAGGGCTTGCCTTTGCGCTCGCCAAGTACCCGTTCCTGGACGGCGATCGGGTCGGCGCCCTCGGCGCCTCCTACGGCGGTTACATGATCAACTGGATCGCCGGGGCGTGGCCCGACGCCTTCAAGTGCCTCGTCTGCCACGACGGGAACCTGGACGAGCGGATGGCCTACTTCGACACGGAGGAACTGTGGTTCCCCGAGTGGGAGCACGGTGGCACCCCGTGGGACAATCCGGAAGGGTACGCCAAGCACAACCCCATCGAACTGGCGAAGCACTGGCGCACCCCCATGCTCGTCATCCACGGCGGCAAGGACTTCCGCGTCGTCGAGACCCAGGGGATGTCCACCTTCACCCTCCTGCAACGCAAGGGCATCCCATCCAAGTTCCTGTACTTCCCCGACGAGAACCACTGGGTACTCAAGCCGGCCAACTCCATCCTCTGGCACGAGACGGTGCTCGGCTGGCTCGACCAGTGGTTGCAGCCGTAGCCGACCCGGTGCCGCCCGGCAGCGCCCGGACCCTCACGGTACCTCGCCGTGGCCTGCCGAGGGTCCGAGGCGCCCGCGCCGGCGGCGGCCGAGGAGGGTCGCGAGGGGCGGCGCTGCGGCGAGAAGGGCGACGGTGAGGGGGCCGGTGGGAAGGTCCAGGAGGAAGGAGAGGACGAGGCCGCCGAGGACGCCCGCGAGGGCCACGGCCGGCGCCACGAGGAACGCCTGCGCCAGTCGCCGGGCGGTCAGGAGGGCGGTCATGGCCGGCAGCACCAAGAGGGCGAAGGCGAGGAGTGCGCCGAGCTCGTGCACGGCTGCGGCGGTGGCGCCGCCGAGGGTGAGGTAGAGGAGGAGGGTCCACAGGCCCGTGTGGATGCCGGCGGCGCGAGCGGTTTCCGGGTCGAAGACCACCAGGACGAAGCGTCGGGCGAAGAGCACGTGCACGACGAGGACCATGGCGGCCACCAGGCCGAGGAGCAACGCTTCGGCTCGCGTGACGGCAAGGACGTTGCCGAAGAGCAGCCGCATGGCGTCGGTATCCGGCGCCCGGGAGATGGCGAGGACCAGGATCGTGCCGGAGGCGGCGGTGGCAAAGGTCCAGCCGACGGTGGCTTCGGGAGGGATGCGCCGGGGCACGGCGACCAGAGCGAGAACCGCCGCGCTCGCCATGGTGAGGAGGAGGGCGGTGGCGTCCACGGGAAGCCCGGTGGCCAGGGCAAGGGCGGCACCCAGGGTGGCCACGTTGGCGAGGGCCAGGCCGACGAAGACCACGCGCTTGAGGACCACGTAGACGCCGAGCACCCCCAGGGAAAGTGCGGCGGCGATGCCGGCGACCGCGGCCACGCGCATGAACTCGAGGGCGAAGATGTCACTCATGGCCGTGGCCCACGACCAGGGTCTTGCGCCCTGCGGCCGTCACGAGGGTCACCGGTACCCGATAGAGCGCTCGCAGTTGCTCCTCCTTGAGCACCTCCTCGGCCGTGCCGTAGAGGAAGCGGGAGCCCTCGAGGAGCAGGATGGTGGAGGCGGTGTTGAGGACGATGGGGAGGAGGTGGGTGACGAACAGCACGGTGAGGTGCCGCTCCCGGTTGAGGGAGGCCAACAGTTCGACGATGGCGTGCTCGCTGGCCAGGTCCATGCCGTTGGTCGGCTCGTCGAGGACCAGAAGGTCGGGCTCGGCGGCCAGGGCGCGGGCGAGGAGCACGCGCTGCTGCTGGCCGCCGGAGAGGTCACGGAAGAGCTGACCGGCGAGCTCCGCCACCCCCACCTGGGCGAGGGCTTGCAGTGCCATTTCCCGGTCGATGCGGCCTGGGCGGGCGAGGGGCCCGAGGCGGTGGGCGCGCCCCATGAGCGTCACCTCCAGAGCGGTCACCGGCACGATGGCGTCCAGGTGCTCGCGCTGGGGGACGTAGCCGATGACGGGGAGGTGCGGGGCGTGGATGCGGCCCGCCATGGGCGCGACGAGCCCGAGGAGGGCGCGCAGGATGGTCGTCTTGCCCGAGCCGTTGGGTCCGACAATGCCGAGAAACTCGCCCGCGCAAACGTGAAAGGAGAGGTGCCGGAGCACCGGCACCCCCCCGTAGCCCAGCGTCACGTCGTCGAAGACCAGCAGCGGTCGATGGTGCTTCATGGCTGGATGCTACGCCCGCCGCCAAGGGCCTCGACGAGCCGGTCGACGATCCGGTCGAACAGTGCCTCGCGGCTGGTGACCTCCCGTTCGGCGCCCACCAGCACCGGTACCTTGACCAGCGGCACCCCGGTGGTGCGGGCGAGCATCCGCGGCACGCGGTCGTCGAAGTACGACTCCATGAGGATGGCCGACACGGTACCGGAGCGCAGCAGCTCCTGGACGGTGGCCATGTGCGTCGGCGTGGGCGGCACCCCTGGCTTGGGCTCCAGCTCGGCCACGAACTCGAGCCCGTAGCGGGCCGCGAAGTACGGCCAGGAGCGGTGGAACGAGACCAGCTTCGTGCCGCGGTACGGTTCGAGGCGGCTTCGCCAGCGCGCCTCCGCCTGCGCGAAGGCGGCCAGGTAGGCGTCGGCATTGGCGCGGAAGGTGGCGGCCTTGTCCGGCGAGACCCGCACCAGACCTTCGAGGATGGCCTCCACCATGGGTCGTGTGGCGCCGGGGTCGAGCCAGTAGTGGGGGTTGCCGAAGCGGTGGAGGTCGCCGTGGGAGGCGTCCACCTTGAAGGTCGGCACCTCCAGCGGCGTGATGTTGCTCGAGGCGTCCACCACCACTAGCCGGGCGTTGCGGGAACCGTCGATGAGCTGCTGCGACCACAGGTCCAGATCCATGCCCACCTTGACGTACACCTGCGCTCGACGGATCTTCACGAAAAACGAGGGCAACAGCTCGACGGCGTGCACGTCGCGGTTGCCCACGATGATGCTCCCGGCCTGTACGTCCCCGCCGCCGATGGCTTCGGCGATGGCGGCAAAGTCAGGAATGGCGGTCACCACGCGGATGGGGTCAGCCGCCCTGGCGGGCAGGCTCGACCCCGCCAGCGCCAGCACACTCGTCGCCAGGATCACGGTTTTCGCTGTCTTCATCGCGTCATCTCCTCTTCAGAACCAGTGAGCCTTGTGGGGGCCGAGAGAAAAGACCAGTTGCAGGATCGCCTCGCGCACGGGCCGGTGCACCTCCGTGCCGTCGGTGCGGCGCAGCAGCAGGCGCACCATGGTAGTTTCCTCCATCACCTGGAAGCCGGCGAACACCCCGGCGCGCTTCCCGGACACCCCGTCCTCCTCGGGGTGATCGAAGCGCTCGGCGATGGCTCCGAGGTTGAAGCGCTGGGCGAAGCGCCAGTCGAGAAAGGCGAAATAGCCGTCGGCGGAACGTCGCTCGATCTCGGGCTCATCACCTTCGTCGAGGCGCATTGCCTCGTGGTGATGCGTGTGGAGCACATGGCGCCGCGAGCGGATCCACTCGCCCTGGAGGGTGAGGGAGCGGTACTTGTCCGGCGCCCAGCGGTACTTGACGTCGGCACCCACAAGGCGCACCTCGCGCCCTGTGCGGGCGTCGAGTGTGCCCTGCAGGGCGTTGGCGCCGAACTCCACGCCGGCGTACGTGCCGGTGGGAAGAAAGAGTGACAACCGCTGCGAGGTGCCCAGGTCGGTCTCGACGCTCTCGTTGCCGTGCGCGTGCTCGTCGAGAGCGCGCAGGCGCAGCAGGCGCGCCGCGGCGTGAGCGTCCTCGTCGTGCCCATGCTCGTGGGGTGTGGCGAACTCGCCCTTTAGCAGGTTGCCGGAGAAGGTCAAAGCCGCGTTGCCCAGGGGCAACTGCCAGTTGAGGTTGAGGCCGATGTCGGCGAGCCCCTCCTCGCCCAGGTACGCCTGGTGCAGCAGCGGCGTATCCAGGAAGGAGTAAGCGTGGGGGTGGAGCAGGTTCAACTTGCCGAAGTCGACGCGGTACTTGCCGGCGCGCAGCTGCAGTCCACCGGGCAGACCGCGGAGGATCGTTGCGTACGCCTCCTCAACTTCGAAGGAGCCGTCGTGGTAGCCGATGTACACGTCGGCGCGCACGAAGGGGTTGAGGTACCCCTGCAGGGCCAGCTCGACGCTCTCCAGGTCGAGCTGCAGCTTGCCCTCCTTGGGGTCGTCGTGGTCGTTGGTGGTAAAGGCGCGAAGATCGCCGATCACCGAGATGTCCGGGTTGACGTTTTGCGCCGCGGCGTGCGGGGCGGCCAACGCCCCGGCGAGCGCCGCCAGCAGGCAGCCAGCGAGGTGCCGCATGGGTGTCCTCCTTGTGTGTGCGAGACGTCGTTATCCGTTGGAGGTTCTGCAAACGGGCCGGGTCAGCACAACGGTGGTGCGCGGGCCGAGGAGGACGGACCGTGCCAGGGGACCGATGCCACGGCAGGTTGGACTGCCGCGGCCGGCGCCGGCATCGGCTCGGGGAGGGCCGCGGGCTCGTCCGGCACCGCCGGCGAGGCTGGCCCCGTGGCGCAGGCGAGGCAGCGGGAGGCGGGGCGTTCCTTGGCCGGCAGCAATGTGCCGTCGGCGTCGGCGCCGCCCCCGGGCTCCAGGAGGCCCATGGCGTGCACGCTCCCGTGCACGTGGGGGTGCGGCGGCGCGGCGCTCCACCACCCCGTGGCGAGGAACGCCACGCCCCACGCCACGACAAGGAGCACGCGTCGCATCTTCGACGATCGTAGGCGCCGCCCCTTCCCCTGTCAAGCCGCCGCGTCGACTCACTGGGAATCCAGTCGAACGGAGATCGGTGCCGTGAGAACGAAGCGCCTCGGAGGGGTGGGGTGGTGACGGCGTGCTGCACGTGGCGGAAGCGAGGACCGCACGCTCCCTCCCGCCCGTGCCGTGTCATCCCGTCGCAACGCCGGGGCGGCGGTCCTGCATATGCGTCGAGACCCTTCGGCGCTGTGCGCTGCAGGGTGACATGACTGTCCAGCGTGACGAGGGTGGGCGCTGCGCGCCGCTGTGGGCCCGAGCGGGGACTTGACACGAGCGAGAGAGAGAGAGAATCCTTCCAGCCCGAAGGATGCGGGAGTCGTGCACGCGACATCGGCATAAGGAGAAGAGGCATATGCACACAGCGCTGAAACGGTTTATGGTCGTGACATGGCTGATGGCAGCAACGGCCCTTGCCGCGGCGGCGCCGGCCGTGGCGCTGCCGTGCACAGCGCAATACCTTCGAGAGACCCAGTACTGCTACTGGCGCTACGACGGGCTCGAGCGTCAGCTCTGCTATCTGGAGGCAGGCGTCCGGTATCTGGCCTGCCTGCGCCAGAGCGGTGCGTTCTAGGGAGGAGCAGCCGCGGGAGGCATCCATGATGCTCCCTCACCTCTTCGGGCTCGCACTGGCCTTCAGCGCGGGGGCCGTGCCTTCCGCCCCGTCGCCCCTGCGCGCGCTTGTCCCAGCGGGGCAGGCGGCGGTCGCTCCGCGCAGCGCCTGTATCGTCGAGGGCACCCTCGTTGCCGTGAGCGCCGACGGGCGGCTGGTGGCCCGCCATCTCGCCGAAGGGAAGCTCTCCGAGCTGCCCACTCCCGAGCCCGTGGTGGCGGTGACGCGGGCTTCGGGTGCGTCCGTCTGGGCCCTCGCGGAGGCGGGCGGCCTGCTGTATCGCCTGTCGGCCGAGGGCAAGGTGCTGGCTCGCGTGCGCCTGCCGCTGCTCGCCAGCACGGTGACCAACTGGGACGGCCAGCTGGTGCTCGCCCAGATGGTCATGGGGGGAGGCGAGACCCTCCTGTGGCGGGGCGATGGCTCGCGGTTCACGCCATGGGCCCTCGAGCCCCGCGCGGTGGATGTCCCCTTCCCCTTGGGCGCCCTTGCCAACATCGTGGCGCTGTCGGGCCGGGGCCCGTCGCTGGCCCTGGTGTTTCCGGCGGGACGCCCGGAGTTGCTCCTCCTCGACGGCAACGGGAAGCACCGCACGGTGTCCCTGCCGTACTTCGGTGCCCCCTGGGCGCCGGTGACCGAGGCGCTGGGGGCTGATTTCGCCACTTGGCCGAAGCCCTACGTAAGCGTTGCCGCGACGCACGAGGCTGTGTGGTGCCTGTCCTTCCAGGAGGGCCCCTTCGTGGACGACCCCGCGGCGCGCGTGCGCGGCCGGCACCTAGTGGCGGTGGGCTGGGACGGCGAGGTGCGGGCCGTGCATACGCTCCCCATCGACGGGTATCAACTTGCGAGCGACGATGGGGAGCGGGTCCTGATCCTCGACCGCTTCCTCGGCGTCTGGGAACTGGGGGGGGGTGCCAGGTGAGTCCCATCGCCTTCGAGGCGAGGAGGATGCTGCGGGACCGGCCGCTCCTCCTGCTGTGGCTGGGGCTCCTGGCCCTGGGGCTGGTGCAGGCCATGGCGAGCGGCGGCGAGTTGCCGGGCACGCTCTTTCTCGCGCCGTTCCTCGCCATGTACGTGGCGGCTTCCGACACGGCGGCGAGTCTGCGCTCCGGTCGGTTCGATGTGCTCCTGTCCCGCGGTCCGAGCCTCGAACACTGGTGCGTGGTGCGCTTCACCCTCGCCGTGGTGGTCGGTGTGACCACCGTTGGCCTGCCCCTGCTCGTCTCCTGGGGCACTGCCCACGTGAGCTGGGGGCGGGAAGGTCTCGGCTGGTTGGCCGTGGTGCTGTACTGGTCCGCCCTGGGCCTGCTGCTGGGCCTGCGGGTCTCCGGGGCGGCCGCCATCGCCTTCATGCTCGCCGTGAACGTGGCCGTTGTGTGGTGGCTGCTCGCGGGAGTCGGCCTGCTCTTCAAGACACCCGTCGCACCGCCGCTCGTGCGTTGGGTGAACACGACGCTCTTCCTCCTCTCCTATCCCGAGCCAGCGGTCCACGGCGGGAGACTCGTGCCATCCCTCGGCAGCACGGGGGCGCTCCTTCGCGGTCTTCTGGCAGTCATGCTGGTGCTCGTGTCCCTGTGGCGTGCCGCGTTCCGCGAAATTCCAGTGAGGGAAGAGGGATGAAACTGGTGGCCGACGGGGTGCGCTACGCGTACGGGAGCCGGTTCCGGCTCGGGCCCGTCTCCCTCTCCGTGGCGCCGGGCGAGCTCGTCGCCCTCATCGGACCCAACGGCGCGGGCAAGACGACGCTGCTGCGGGTGCTGGCTGGGCTCTTGTTCGCCTCCGAAGGGCAGCTCGTGTGGAACGGGAAGGTGGCGCCGCCTCGCCTGTTGCGCCGCACCGTGGCGCTGACTCCTACCGAGCCCGCCTTTCCTGCGCGGAGCACCGTCGGGGAGCTGCTGCGGCTGCGGGCGAGGCATCTCGCCTGCCCCTGGGAGCCCGCCGCCGAGAAGCTCCAGGGAGCGCTGGGTTGTCCGCTGGCCACGCCGCCCCACCGCCTCTCCCGCGGCCAGCGGCTGCAGGTGGCCCTGGCGCTGGCGCTGTTGGGAGAGCCGCCGGTGATCCTGGCCGATGAGCCCTGGAGCGGGCTCGACCCGCTGGCCCAGGAGGGAACCCTGGCGCTGTTGCAGCAGCGCTCCGCCGCTGCAGCGGTGCTCGTGTCCTCCCATGACCTGTACCACCTGGCCGCGGTGGCCCAGCGCTTCGTCGTGCTGCACCAGGGGACGGTGCGGTTTGCTGGCACCCTCGCGGATATCGTCGAGGTCACCGGCGAGGCGGACGGGGCCAGCGCTCTGAAGGTGCTCTACGGGCAGATCGTGGAGGGACGAAGGTCATGACGTTCGCGCGGTCGTCGCGGGTCTTGCCGACATCGCTGCTCGCCACGCATCTCGCCCTTGCCACCGTGGTGGTGCACGGGCCTGCCGGCACGCGGTGGGTGGGGAGCAAGCCCGCCGTGTCCCCCAGCTGCGTGCGGGAGGTGTCGCCCCACGACTGGGAGTTTGCCTGCGCCTTTTCCGGCAGCCTCCAGCTCACCTTTTCGAGGGACGGGTTCGAGCCCCGAGAGGTGGCGGTGTCGCCTGCCTCCGTCGTCGACCTGGACGACGGCCGCTGGCTTCCCACGCCGTTGCCGGTGGTCCTGAAGCCAGTGGAACGTTCGGCCGGCGCCAGGCTCTACTGGCTCGACGAGGACGAACTCCACGTCGCCCTCCCCGACGACGAGGGCCGGGTGGCGGGTCCGCGGATCCCTCCGGGCAGTCGCTTTCGGATTGTCGTGGCTGGTGACGCCATTGCCGGAGTCTTGCTGGACGGGGTACGGGAAGGCGGCGAGGCAGTGCCTGTCATCACCCTCGGTGCGGGAGCCTCGGCGGTGGCGCTCTGCCGGGAACCCTGGGCTGGAAGCCTGGTGCGGGCGTGCCGCCTCCAGGTGGGTCGCCCCTCCCCGTTGCTCCGCCGCCACGGTCTCGCGCGCCTGGTGCCCACGGCGGAGGTGGCGGGTGGAGAAGGCCTGTGGGTGGTCTCGGGAGAACTGTCCGACACCGCCATCCAGGCCGAGGCGCCCGACCTGCCCACCCTGGTGCAACCCCTCTCCCCGGCCGACGGCGTCGTGGAAGTGGTGTTTCCCTTTCCTCGGACGGTGGCGGTGGAACTGTACGACCCCGACGAGGGGCGGGGCGTCGAGGGGCGGGTGCGGCTGGTCCGGATGCGCGAGGACATCGTCATCGTGGAGGCGGCGACGGACCACCGAGGCGCGGCCGAGCTCACGCTGGCCGCCGGCACCTACCGCCTGTTGGCGGAGGCGCCTGGCTACCGTCCCCAGGAACTGGAGCTGCAGGTCGACAAGCCCAGGACGCACGCGCGCGTGCCCCTCGAACGGGGCGCGCGCCTGGGGGGGAGGGTGGTGGACGAGGCGGGGCAGCCAGTGGCAGGGGCCACCGTGGTCGCCGCGGAGGGGGCGGCTGGCGCCGGCGCGTGGCGTCTGGAGTCGCCGCAGAACCTTGCCGCCACCGGGGCCGACGGCACCTTCGAGCTGACCGCCCCCGGTCGCGGCCCGTGGCAGGTATGGGCGTACGGGGAGGGGTTCTCCAGCGAGGGTGTTGCCGTCGCCGACGCCGAGACTCGCATCGTCGTGCGGGTGGCGCGGTGGTGCTCCCTGCGGGTGGTGCCGGTCGATCCCCACGGCACCCCCAGGGTGGTGAGCTACCTGGTCTTCCTCCGCCCGAGCACCTTCGCGGTGCGCATGGCGCACGAGCAAGGGGAGGACGGGGCCTTTCCCGTGGAGCTGGCGCCGGGGAGGTGGGAGGTGCTGGCGGAGGCCGAGGAGCTGCAGGGGCGGCTGGAGGTGCCGGCGGCGTGCGCCGGTGCGAGGCTTTCGGTGCTGCTCACCGGCGCGCCGGCCAGGTGAGGCGCTCGGGAGGTTCCCAACGGGCGTGGGCTGGGCCGAGCTCAGCCGGTGCGAACCGGAAGGACACCCCAGGCGGTGCAGGGAGGCAGGTCGCGCAGGATGGTCTCCTCCCGGCGCGGGCCGGTGGAGACGATGACGGCGGGGACGCCGAGGAGGGTCTCGAGGGCGTGGACGTACTCGCGGGCCCGCGGGGGCAGCCGGTCGAAGGAGGTGCAGCCCGAGGTGGTGGTCTCCCAGCCGGCAAAGCGCTCGTACACGGGCTCCACGGCCATCACGTCGGCCACGTCGTCGGGCGGCTCGTCGAGGGTGCGGTCGCCGAGGCGGTAAGCCACGGCCACCTTGATCTCGTCCAGCTCGTCGAGGACGTCGAGCTTGGTGAGGGCCACGGCCTCGATGCCGTTCCAGCGCACCGCCGCCCGGGCGGCCACCGCGTCGAACCAGCCGGTGCGCCTCGGGCGCCCGGTGGTGGTGCCGAACTCGTTGCCGCGGCGGCGCACGTGCTCGCCGACGGGGTCGGCCAGCTCGGTGGGGAAGGGGCCGCCGCCGACCCGGGTGGTGTACGCCTTGAACACGCCGAGGACCCCGTCCACCGTCCTGGCGGGGAGGCCGCACGCCGGCGCAGCGAAGCCGGCCAGGCAGCCGGAGGAGGTGACGAAAGGGTAGGTTCCGTGATCGATGTCGAGGAAGGTGCCCTGGGCTCCTTCGAAGAGGATCGGCGCACCGCTCCGGCTCGCCTCGAAGAGGGGGCGGGAGATGTCGCCCACCAGCGGGGCGAGCTCGAGCGCCGCCGCGATGGCTTCTTCCAGGTCGGCCGGGGTGGGACGCGGGGCGTCGGGGCAGAGAGTGGCGAGCCGCTCGAGCTCGGCGCTGGCGGCGGCCATGGCGTCCCTGAAGCGCCGGGGGGTGCGGACGAGGCCGAGGCGCACGCCGGTGCGGGCCGCGCGCGTCTCGTAGGCCGGTCCGATGCCGCGGCCGGTGGTGCCGATACGAGCGTTCCCCTTGGCCAGCTCGCGGGCGTGGTCGAGGGCGCGGTGACCGGGGAGCACCAGATGGGCGCGGGGCGAGAGAGTCAGCCGTGGCCCCACCGCCACCCCCTGCCCTTCGAGGGCGTGCTTCTCGGCCAGCAGGGCCACGGGGTCCACCACCACCCCCGGCCCGATCCAGCAGGCGCAGGTCGGGTGGAGGATGCCGGACGGGATGAGGTGGAGGGCGAAGTGGCGGTCGGCAAAGCGAACGGTGTGACCGGCGTTGTTGCCGCCGTTGAAGCGCACGACGTGGGCGAAGGCGGGGCAGAGCAGATCGACGATCTTGCCCTTGCCCTCGTCCCCCCACTGCCCACCGACCACGACCACGTTCGCCATGCACGCTCCATGTGCGCCGGGCGCACAAACCCTGGCCTTCTAGCACACCGCCCCGACGGGCGCAAGGGGAAAATCGCCGCGGCCGCGCCGTCAGGACGGGAACTGTCGCTCCAGCATCCGCTGTGCTTGCTGGAGATCCTCGGAGAGCGGCCCGATCTCGGCGAAGAGCTGGCGGAAACTGGCGGCGAGGCGGACGTGGTCTTTGTCCCGCACCAGGGCGATGAGGCGGTTCAGGGCGTCGGGGAGCTGGCCCAACAGGGCGAGGCGGCGACGCTCCCGCTCGAGGATGAGGAGCACCAGCGCCTGGGTCTCGGCCTCGCGCTCCTCGACGCTCGTGGTCCTGGGTTCCGAGAAGAGGGCGTTGAGTTCGTCGGCCACGGCCTCGGCCGCCTCGCTCGGGAGGGGTGGCTCCTCGGCCAGCGGCAGGAGGGTGGCCGGTTCGCTGCCGAGCTCGCCCCGCCCGCCAGCGCTCTCGTCCACGGCCGCGGGGAGTTCGCGGAGCTGCCGGCGGAACCGCCCCAGCATCAGGTACAGCTCGTCCTCGGAGGCGAAGTTGCCGACCAGGCGCGCCGAACGGTCGAGCTCGAGGACGTCCGACTCCTGGAGCATGATGAACGCCTGGGCCCCCTTTTCGAGGACGATCTTCTTGGCTTTGACCCGCCAGGCGGTCAGGGTGCCGGCGATGAGGCAGGTGTCGGCGGCCTGGATGGTGATGGCCTCGACGCGGATGTTGGGGTCGATGCGCACTGAGCCGTTGCCGCACTCGATCATGGAGTAGTTGCCGGGGTTCTGGATCACCAGGTTGCCAGGCGTGCGGATGGACAGGAGCCCCTGGTCGTTGACGGTGATCTCGGTGCCGCGCGGGATGATCATGGTCGGGAAGCTGCGCTCGTTTTCCATTCGTCACCTCGAAAGGAGCGCCGGCGGCAGCGGCTCGAAGGCCGGTGGGGGTGCGCTGCGGCTCGCCGCCAGGGTCATCTCCTGCTCGCTCCACCGATAGTCTAGTACGAAGATGCGAGGATCCACAGGCACGAACCCGCCACGCTCGTCCGCCATGCGGACCTCGTAGTGGAGGTGGGGCGCGGTGCTCCAACCGGTGTTGCCGACAGCGCCAACGACCTGGCCGCGAGCCACGCGCTCGCCGCGGCCCACCGCCACCTCGCGCAGATGGGAGTAGAGGGTGAGGTGGTGCTGCCCGTGTCGCACCACCACCAGGTTGCCGTACCGCCACCAGTGCACGCTGACGTGGAGGGGGATCCGGCCGGCGAAGATCACGGTCCCGGCGCCGGTGGCCATCACCGGGGTGCCCTCGCTCGCCGCCAGATCGATGCCGAGGTGGAAGTCCGGCTCACCGGTGAAGGGCGAGGTCCGCGCGCCGAAGGGAGAGGTCAGGACGAAGGAATCGTGCGGCAAGGGGCAGCGGGAGGGTACGGTGCGCACGAGCTCGGTGTGGCGGGCGGCAAAGGCGTCGAGATCCTCGGCAAGGGCCTTGACGACGCCGCATGCCGTCTCGAGCTTGGCGGCGCGCACCACGGCTGCCTGGGCGGTGGCGTCGTTCAACGGCTCGACGGGCGGCAGGGCGTAGCCGCCGGCCCCCACGTCGGCCACGGTGGCGCCGAGGGCAAGGGCGATGCGCCGCTGAAACTCGCGCAGCGCCGCAACCCGTCGTTCGAGGGCTTCGAGGGCGGCGAGCCGGCGAGCCAGTTCCCCCCGTGCGGCCCGCCCCTCTTGGCGGGCAGCGGCAAGCCGCACCGCCAGGGCCAGGGTGCGGACCCCCTGCGGCGCCAGCGTCACCCCCCACCCGACCAGGCTCACGACCGCCACAAAGCCCATGGCCAGCCAGCGGCGAGTCCGCGCGGTGAGGAAGAAGAAACGGACGGTGCCGCGGATGGAGGCCGGATGGTACTGGATCTCCCATACCGCCATGGAACAACGGTAGCACGCACGGTCCTCGGGAACCGTGACGGCCGCTACAAGGCCCCAGCCTCCCGGCGTGCGCCGAGGGTGGCAAGGCAGGGCGGCGGGCCAGGGGCGGGGCCGAAAGGCTTACGGCGAGGCGACGCCCAGCTCGGCCAAGAGTTCGCGGGCGCCGCTCACCTGTTCCAGGCACCAGAGCACGTAGCGGATATCCACGTTGATGGTGCGCGACAGCTCGTTGGAGAACAGGTAGTCGGAGGTCATGGACTCGTAGTTGCCGTCGAAGGCCAGGCCGACGAGCTCGCCGCGGCCGTTCATGATGGCCGAACCCGAGTTGCCGCCGGTGATGTCGGTGGTGGAGAGGAAGCAGGTGACCACATCGTTGACGACGGGATCGCGGTAGCGTGAATCCTTTGCCGTGCGGGCAGCGGCGAGGAGCGCCTTCGGCGCGTCGAAGGGCTCGACGCCGGTGTGCTTTTCGACGACGCCCGCGAGGGTCGTGAACGGCTTGTAGAAGACGCCGTCGCGGGGCGAATACCCCTTGACAGTGCCGTAGGTGAAGCGGAGCGTGCCGTTGGCATCGGGGTAGAGGGGAGCCTGCCGCCAGGCGGCGAGGGCGGCGATGAGGCGGGGTACCAGCAGCACGCTCCGGCCGTGGAAGGCGTCGCCGGCGTCCTCCGCTGCGTCGAGGTCGGCACGCAGGGCGGCGGCAAAGGCCAGCATGGTGTCGCCCGAGGCGAGGACCTCGGCGTGGCTGGCGTCGAAGAGGGCGAGCCGCCTCGCCTCGTCGGCCAGGGAGCAGCCGGCGAGCAGCCGGTCCACGGCGGCCGTCACCGCCTCGTCCCCGGCCTTGCCCGTGGCGGCGAGGGCTGCGTCGACGGCGGCGATTCGCTGCCCCCGTGGCAGGTGGGAGGCGCGGCGGAAGAGGTAGGCGAGGACGGCGCGCTCGCTTTCCAGGTCGAGGTTGCGTTGCATGGCGGCCAGGCGCTGGCGGAGGGATCGCTCGTCGCGGGCCTGGAAGCCGACCTTGCGATCGAGGTCGGGCTTGCCCTTTTCCAGCGTCCAGCGATCGATGAGGGAGGCCGCGCCCAACAGGGTCGCGGCCCGACCGGGTGCCAAGAAGCCGAGGACGAGGTCCCGCTCGCGGGTGGCGTCGCGCTCGGCCTGGAGGGCGGCAAGGGCGGGCAACACCTCGCCCCACCGTTGCTGCCGCGTCGTGTCAGCGGCGATCCAGGCGGCCAGTTCCTGCTCCTCGGCCTGCTTGCGAGCGGCCAGGTCGGCCTTGCGCAGCCCCTCCAGCATCCCCAGGTTGTTCTTGTAGGTGTTCTCCAGGCCCTTGAGCCAGCTCGCCAGCTTGATCTCCACCTCCCGCCCGCGCTGCCCCTCGGTGGTGAGGATGTCGATGAGGTCCTTCAGCATCTCGATCCGGGCGGGGTAGGAAAAAGCGGTGTCGGCGGCCACCTGGGCCGCGGTGCGGTAGCGGAAGGTCCGGCCCGGGTAGCCGAGGATCATGGTGAACTCCCCCTCCCGCAACCCTTCCCTGGCGATCTTCAGGTAGCGGTCGGGGTGGAAGGGGACGTTGTCCGGCGAGTAGTCGGCAGGCTTGCCGTCGGGTCCCACGTAGGCGCGGAAGAACGAGTAGTCCCCCGTATGACGGGGCCACATCCAGTTGTCCACCTCGCCGCCGTAGTTGCCGATGGACCCCGGCGGCGCATGGACCAGGCGCACGTCGCGGATCTCCAGGGTGCGGAAGAGGTAGTAGGAACCGCCGCCGAACATCTCGGCCACGGCGCAGCGGAACCCCCCCTCCTCGCAGCGCGCCACCAGCTCCTTCTCGCGCTTTTCGATGGCCCGGTGCCTTTCCTGCGGCGGCAAGGACTCGTCGAGCAGCGGGGTGAACTGGGAGGTGACATCCTCGTACCCCTTGAAGACGTAGACCCTGGTCATGGGGGAACGCAGCTCCTCGCTCCGGTGCCTCGCCAGGAAGCCGTCTCGCAGGTAGTCGTGGTCGGGCGTCGAGTTGAACTGGATGGCGGAGAAGGCGCAGTGGTGGTTGGTGACGATGAGGCCGTCGGCCGACACGAAGGAGGAGGAGCAGCCGCCCAGGGATGGGGTGGCGGCGGCCAGCCCTGTGGCGGTTGCGGGATCCCAGATCTCCTTGGGCGAAAGGGCAAGCCCCATGGTTCGCAGGGTGGGGGCGAGCTCGCCAAGCTGGTGGAGCATCCACATCCCCTCCTCGCCAGCGGTGGGTGGGGGAAGGAGCAGGGCGAGACTCGCCAGAGAGATGATCGAGCCGAGACGCATGCGCATGGTGTGCCTCCGCGCCGGAACGGCGCCGGCGCAGTATGCCACACTCAGCCCCGTTTTCGGCGCGGCAGCGGGCTGCTAGAGTGGCGCGGGAGAGGTGCCGTGGACGTGTCCGAGTTCCTGGCGCGGTGGGACGAGGTGGTCGCGGGCGGCAGCGCTGCGGCCATCGAGGAAGCGTGGCTGTCGCAGCTCGAGGCCGGCGTTGCCGAGCCCGAGCCGTTGCTCGAGGCGCTTCGCCGCTTGCGGGCGGCGGGCAAGAAGACGCTGGCGGCGACCTTGCTCGAACTGGCAGCGGAGCAGGCCCTGGCCGAGGGGAGCTGGGACGCGCGCAAGCGGTTTCTCGCCGAGCTCGTGCGTCTCGGCATCGGCGACGCCCAGGCGCTGCGCACCGCCCTCGAGGAGGCGGTGCGGGCCGTGTGGGCGGGGCGGCCGTCGCTGGAAACGCTGTTGCAGCACTTCCGCTTGCAGGAGGCACGCAAACCTTTGGAGACCCTGGAGCAACTGGAGCTGTGGCTCGCCCACGACCTCGGCGACGTGTTCGTGATGGCGGGGCGAGGGCCGGGACGCGTGGTGGAGGTGCACCCGAAGCTCGGCGTGCTGCGTCTCGACTTCGAAACGGAGCGGCGCGTGCCCGTCCCCATCGAAGCGGCGCCCAAGTACCTCACTCCCCTGCCGCCGGGCCACTTCCTCAGGCGGCGCCTGGAGGAGCCGGCGGCCCTGGCCGAGGAGGTGGCCCGCGATCCCCAGGCGGCCCTGGCGGCGGTCCTCGAGAGCTTCGCCCGCCCCATGTCGGCGGGAGAGATCCGCGCGGCCCTCGGCACGCTGCTGCCCGAGGACCAGTGGTCGGCCTGGTGGAACAGGGCGAAGAAGCACCCGCGCGTGCTCGCCGAAGGGAGCGGCACCAAGGTCGAGTACCGCCTGGCGGCAGCCGAGGTTGCCGCGGACGAGCTGCGCCAGGCGTTCGCCACCGCGCCCCTCGAGCGGCAGGTGGAGCTGGCCCGCCGACGCTCGGGCAGTGACCGAGGGCGGGACGGCGAGATGGCAGCCGTGTTGCTCGCCCGCGCCGCCGAGGCCGCCCCGCGCGCCGAGGTGGCGTGGGAGGCGGTGGCGGTGGCTGCCCGCCTGGGTGCCGCGCCTGCGGAGGTGGCGGCGGCACGGGCGGCGCTCCTCGCCCGCTGGGGTGCGGCGGTCCTCCTCGACGAGGTGGCGGACGCTGGCCAGCGTGACGAGGTGCTGACCCTCGTCCGCAGCGCCGACGACAAGTGGCCGGCCCTGTTCGCCGGGCAGCTCGGCAGCGAGACCAACCCGCGTCTCCTCACGCGCCTGACCGGGGAGCTGGTGGCCGGCGGCCACCAGGCGCGGGTGGAGGCGTTTCTCGACGAGGTCTTGCTCCACCCGCAGCGCCGGCCGGCGGTCCTGGTGTGGGTGTGCGAGACGAACCCCAGCGCGGCGGTCGAGGCGATCCTCGACCGTCGCCGCACCGGCGCCCTGCTGGTTCGCCTGGTGGAGCTCGCCGAGCGGCGGGAGTTCGCGCCGCTGCGTGCTCGCCTGAAGGAGATCCTCTCGCCCCGAGGCATGGCGAGCGCCGTCATCGAGGCCCGGCTCACCGCCGAACAGGCGCGACGCCTCCTGCACCTCGTGGAGCGGCCGGGGGAGCTGGCCGACGCGCGCCGGTGGCTGGCCCGGGCGGTGGTCGCCCGCTTCCCCGAGCTGTGCGCCCAGCCGGCCGACGACGTGGTGCCGGCGCTGGCCGCCACCGTGGCGCGGCTACAGGAGGAGCTGCGCCGGTTGCGCGAGGTGGAGATCCCGGAGACCCTCAAGGCCATCCAGGTGGCGCGGGAGCACGGCGATCTTTCGGAGAACTTCGAGTACCACGCGGCGCGGGCGCGGCAGGAGTACCTGTCGGCGCGGGCGGCAGCCCTGCAAGGGGACCTGGCGCGCATCCGCATCATCGACCCGGCCACGGTGGACAGCAGCCAGGTGCGGGTGGGGACGGCTGTGGTGCTGGCAGGCCGCGACGGGGCGACGCGCCGCATCACCATCCTCGGCCCCTACGAGGCGAACCCCGAGGCGGACATCCTCTCCCCCGGCGCCGAGGCTGCGCAACAGCTCCTCGGCCGCACGGTGGGCGAGGAGGTGCGGTGGGACGGTGCCAGCTGGACGGTGACGGCCATCGAGCCCGCCGACCCCTCGCGGGTGTCGCTGCCGTGACTCCGACCGGGGCGGCTCGGCGAGAAGCCAGATGGCGCGGGCTTGACGGGCCGCCCCTGCAGAAATAAGATCCTGTCTCATGAAGGACGCCGGGGAGGCGCGCCAATTTGTTTTTCCCGAGTGGACCAACGCCGTGCGCCCGTGGCTCGCCGCGGCGCTCCTCGGCGTGCCGGGGTACGTCGTGGTGCTCGTGTGGCTCGGCGGCTCGCCCAGAACCACCGATGTGGGCTACGCGCCGCAGCAGCCCGTGCCCTACAGTCACGCCCTCCATGTCCGCCAGCTCGGCCTCGACTGCCGGTACTGCCACAACACCGTGGAGGTGGCGGCCACCGCCGCGATTCCTCCCACCCAAACCTGCATGAACTGCCACGCCAAGATCCGCGCTGAAAGCCCCAAGCTCTTGCCGGTGCGCGAGAGCTTCGCCACCGGCATGCCGGTGCCGTGGGTACGGGTCCACGACCTTCCCGATTACGTGTACTTCAACCACTCGGCCCACGTGAACCGCGGCGTCGGGTGCGTGGAGTGCCACGGCAGGGTGGACACCATGGAGGTGGTGCGCCAGGTGGCGCCCCTTTCCATGGGGTGGTGCCTCGACTGCCACCGCGACCCCGACCCCCACCTGCGGCCGCCCGAGGAGGTGACCTCCATGACCTGGACCCCACCGGGCGACCCGCGCGAGGTCGGCCAGAAGTTGCGGACGGCCGGGCGGATCGCCCCATCGACCGATTGCTGGACGTGCCACCGATGAGACGCGGACACGACAACGGCGAAAAGGAAGGCACGCGCGTGGGTCCGTGGGCAGGCACCCCACGGCGCACGACCCGCCGCACCGACGGCGAGCCGCGGGGCGCGGCGAGGGAACGCTACTGGCGGTCGCTCGACGAGCTGGCCGACACGCCGGAGTTCCGGCGTTTCCTGGCCGACGAGTTTCCCTCCCTCGCGGAGGAGCTGGGGTCCGGGGCGAGCCGGCGTTCGTTCCTCGCCATCATGGGCGCCTCCCTGGCCATGGCCGGCCTCACCTCGTGCCGGTGGCCGCGGGAGTTGATCCTGCCCTACGCCAACCGCCCGGAGGGGGTCATCCCTGGCGTCCCCGACCGTTACGCCACGGCCATGGAGCACCTGGGGAGCGGGATCGGGTTGGTGGTGACGAGCGTCGATGGCCGGCCCGTCAAGGTGGAGGGCAACCCGGCGCACCCCGAAAGTCTCGGTGCCGCCTCGGCCCTGGCCCAGGCGGCCATCCTCGAGCTGTACGACCCCGACCGCAGCACGACGGTGCTGCGGCGGGAGGGGGGGCAGGCGGTGGCGGCGTCGTGGGACGATTTCGACGCCTTTGCCGCGACCCACTTCGCCACCTTCGCCCAACGGGGCGGCGAGGGGCTGGCCATCCTGGCGGAGCCCACCTCCTCGCCGACGGTGGCGGCGTTGCGAGGCCGCCTCGCCGCGCGCTTCCCGCGCGCCCGCTACCTGGTGTGGGACCCCCTGACCCGCGATCACGAGCGCCACGGCAGTCGCCTCGCCTTCGGCCAGAGCCTTCGCACCCACCTGCACCTCGCCCGGGCCGACGTCATCGTCGCCCTCGACGCGGACTTCCTCGCCCACCACCCGGCCGCCCTCGCCTACGCTCGCGCCTTTGCCGAGCGGCGGCGCGCGACGGACGGCACCATGAACCGGCTCGTCGTGGCGGAGAGCGCCTGGTCCCTCACCGGCGCCGCCGCGGACCACCGGTTGGCCGTGCACCCGGCGGAGCTCGAGGGTCTCGTGTTGGCCGTGGCAGCGGAGCTTGTCCGGCGCGGGGTCACCCTCCCCTGTTCCGTCCCCGCCGTGGCGTCCGAAACGCCGGCGGCGCAGGCCTTCGCGGTGCTGGCGGCGACGCAGCTCGCGTCGGCCCGCGGGCGCGGCCTCCTGCTGGCCGGTCCGCGACTCCGACCGGAGGTGCACGCCCTCGTGCACGCCGTGAACCTGGCCCTCGGCAACGCCGGCACCACGGTGACCTTCACCGTGGAGCCCGAGTCAGACGGCGAGGCCCGCGAATCCCTGGCCGCCCTCACCAGCGCGGTGGCGTCCGGAACGGTGGATACCCTGGTGATCCTCGGCGGCAACCCCGCGTACGACGCCCCCGCCGACCTCGACTTCGCGGACCTCCTCCGTCGCTGCCCGACCACCATCCACCTGGCCCTGTACGACGACGAGACCTCCGCTCGCTGCCGCTGGCACCTGCCGCGCGCCCACTTCCTCGAGTCCTGGGGGGATGTACGAGGGTGGAGCGGCACGGTGAGCGTCGTCCAGCCCCTCATCGCGCCCCTCTACAACGGCCGCACGCCAGCAGAGCTGCTGGCCCGTCTCGTGGGCGAGACGGCGAGCGGCCACGACCTCGTGAAGCGGACGGTGGGCGAACTGGCCGGGGGGAGCGACGGCGAGGCAGCGTGGCGGCGCGCCTTGGCGCAGGGGATCGTGGCCGGCACGGTGTGGCCCGAGGTGACGCCGGTCCTCCAACCCGCTGGCGTGGAAGCTGCTGCAGCTCGTCTCGCCGCTTCGCGGCCGGGGTCGGGCCTCGCCCTGGTGTTTGCCCCCGACGCACGGGTTCTCGACGGCCGCTTCGCCAACAATGCGTGGCTGCAGGAGACGCCGGATCCCGTGACCAAGCTCACCTGGGACAACGCCGCCCTCGTGGCGCCTGCCACCGCGGCTCGTCTCGCTGTCGGCGACGGCCATGTGGTGCGCCTCGAGGCTTCTGGGCGCGAGCTCGAGATGGCGGTGATGGTCGTGCCGGGCGTGGCCGAGGAGACGGTGGTGTTGCCCCTCGGCTACGGCCGGACGCGGGCCGGTCGGGTGGGCACCGGGGTGGGTTTCGACACTTACCGCCTGCGCACGACAGGCGCCCTGCACGTGGCCTTTGGCGCGTCCGTGGGCAGGACCGGGAGGCGGTACGCCCTCGCCACCACCCAGAACCATCACGCCATCGACCGGGTGGGGCTGGCGGAGCGGGGGAGGCGGGTGGGGGAGCTGGTCCGCGAGGGGACGCTCTCCGAGTACCTGGCCGACCCAGAGTTCGCCCGCAGTCGGGACGAGCACGGTGCCAGGATGCTGCCCCTCTGGCAGGAGGTCCAGCTTGCCGGTGAGCACCAGTGGGCCATGGCCATCGACCTTGCTGCGTGCCTTGGCTGCAACGCGTGCGTGGTGGCCTGCCAGGCCGAGAACAACATCCCGGTGGTGGGGAAGGCGCAGGTGGCGCGCGGCCGGGAGATGCACTGGATCCGGGTCGACCGCTACTTCGCCGGCAAGGCCGACGATCCCAAGCTGGTCTTCCAGCCGGTCACCTGCCACCACTGCGAACAGGCGCCGTGCGAGTCGGTCTGCCCGGTGGCGGCCACGGTCCACAGCGAGGAAGGCCTCAACCAGATGGTCTACAACCGCTGCGTGGGGACCCGCTACTGCTCCAACAACTGCCCGTTCAAGGTCCGTCGCTTCAACTTCTTCAACTACACCAAGAAGCTGGCGCCGGTGGAGAAGATGCGCTTCAACCCCGAGGTGACGGTCCGGGGGCGGGGGGTAATGGAGAAGTGCACCTTTTGCATCCAGCGCATCGAGGCGGCGAGGATCGCCGCCAAGAACGAGCGGCGGCCCCTTTCGGACGGCGACATCGTGCCGGCCTGCGCCCAGACCTGTCCCACCCAGGCCATCGTCTTCGGTGACCTCAAGGATCGGGAGAGTCGCGTGGCGGCGCTGCACCGCCACCCTCGTGCCTACGGGATGCTGGAGGAGCTGTTCCTGAAGCCCCGCCTCCGCTACCTGGCGCGGCTCCGCAACCCTGTCGACGGGGAGGAGGGGGCATGAGCCGCGTGCCGTTCGGCCTCGACAACACCGGCGAGGATCCCCGCCGCCGCGCCCCACTGGTGCTTGGGGAGCAGGACTTCGCCACCGTCACCGAGACGGTCTGCGACATCGTCGAGCGGCCCAAACCGCCGCGCGCCTGGACCGTCGCCATTGCCATGTCCGCCGCCTTGACGGTGGTGCTGTTCGCCATGCTCGGCTACCTGTTCGCCACCGGCATCGGGGTGTGGGGGAACAACATCCCCGTCGCCTGGGCCTTCGACATCACCAACTTCGTCTTCTGGGTCGGCATCGGCCACGCGGGCACGCTCATCTCGGCGATCCTCTTCCTCTTTCGCCAGAAGTGGCGCACCGCCATCAACCGTTTCGCCGAAGGGATGACCATCTTCGCCGTGATCTGCGCCGGGCTCTTCCCCCTCGTCCACGTGGGGCGGCCGTGGCTCGCCTACTGGCTCTTCCCCCTGCCGAACCAGATGCAGATGTGGCCGCAGTTCCGCTCGCCGCTGCTGTGGGACGTCTTTGCCGTGTCCACCTACTTCACCGTTTCCCTCATGTTCTGGTACGTGGGGATGATCCCGGACCTCGCGACCCTGCGCGACCGGGCGAAGGGCACGGTGCGACAGGTCGTCTACGGCATCCTGGCCCTGGGGTGGCGGGGTTCGGGACGGCACTGGCACCGTTTCGAGAAGGCCTACATGCTGCTCGCCGCCCTGGCGACGCCCCTCGTCCTCTCCGTCCACTCGGTGGTGAGCTTCGACTTTGCCGTGTCCAAGCTCCCCGGCTGGCACGCCACGATCTTCCCCCCCTACTTCGTGGCGGGGGCGATCTTCGGCGGGTTCGCCATGGTGCTGACGCTCCTCATCCCGGTGCGGGCCATCCTGAAGCTGGAGCACCTGGTCACCCTGCGCCACCTGGAGAACATGGCCAAGATCGTGCTCGCCACCGGCATGATGGTGGGGTACGCCTACGCCATGGAGTTCTTCATCGCCTGGTACAGCGGCAACGCCATCGAGGGGTTCACGTTCCGCAACCGGGCCCTGGGTCCCTACGGCTGGTCGTACTGGCTGATGGTGTTCTGCAACGTCCTGGCGCCGCAAGTGTTCTGGTTCAAGAAGGCGCGCACCATGCCGTGGGTGATCCTCCTCGTCGCCATGCTGGTCAACGTGGGCATGTGGTTCGAGCGGTTCGTCATCATCGTCACCTCCCTGTCGCGCGACTTCCTGCCCTCGTCGTGGGGCAGCTTCGTACCGACGCCGGTCGATCTCTTGACCCTGGCTGGCTCCTTCGGCCTGTTCCTCACCCTGTTCCTCCTCTTCCTGCGGTTCGGGCCGCTCATTGCCATGGCCGAAGTGAAGTCGGTGATGCCTCAGGGCGGCCTCGAACTCGGGCCGCACCGCGGCCACGGCCAGTACTGGGGCGAGATTCCGCACCAGCACGAGGCCCAGCACGAGGAGGAGCCATGAAGTTGCCAGGCATGCTCCGTGCCGACCCGCCCGCCCCTGGCTCCCTGTTCGGCGTGCTCGGCGAGTTCGAGACGGTGGCCGACGTGCTCGCGGCAGTCGCGCAGGTGCGCGAGGCGGGCTACCGCTCCTTCGACGTCTACTCGCCGATCCCCATCCACGGCCTCGACGAGGCCATGGGGATCAGGGAAACCCGGTTGCCGTACCTGGTGGCCGGCGGTGGCCTGGCCGGGGCGATGGCTGGCCTCGGCCTCCAGTGGTGGACCAACGCCCACGACTACCCGTACCTGATCAGCGGCATGCCGCGGGTGTCGCTCCCCGCCAGCATCCCCGTGGCCTTCGAGCTCACCATCCTCCTGGCCGCCATCGGTGCCGTCGTCGGCATGCTGGTGGCCAACGGGTTGCCGCAGCTCTTTCACCCCCTCTTCCGCGTCGAGGCGTTCCGCCGTGCCTCGACGGACCGGTTCTTCCTGTGCATCGAGGCGCGGGATGCCTCGTTCGAGGCAGCTCGCGTCCGCGAGCTGCTGCGGCGCGCCGGGGCGAGCCGCGTCCTCGACGTGGAGGTGTGAGGCCATGCCCCGGTGGTTCTTCGCTGTTGTCGCCTTCGTCGTGCTGCTGAGCCTCGTGCCCCTCGCCCTCATCGCCCGCGCGCGCTCGGTGCCCTCCCACAAACCGCGCCTCCACCTGATCCCCGACATGGACAGTCAGCCCAAGTTCAAGGCGCAGGCGGCCAACCCCTCCTTCGCCGACGACCGGGCCATGCGCCCGCGCGTGCCGGGCACCGTGCGGCTCGGGGAGGCGGGCGACGCCACGGCCCTGGAGACCGGCAAGGTGGGCGACGGCTGGCTTGCCGAGGTCCCGCTCCCCGTCACCGTGCCCCTGCTGCGGCGGGGTCAGGAGCGCTTCGGGGTGTACTGCGCCCCCTGTCACGGCCTCGCCGGCTACGGCGACGGCATGGTGGCGAAGCGCGCCGAGGTACTGGCGGAAGGGACGTGGACGCCGCCGTCCTCGCTCCACACCGACCTGGTCAGGGAACGCCCCCCAGGTCACCTCTACAACACCATTGCCAACGGCATCCGCACCATGCCGGCGTACGGCCCGCAGATCCCCGTGGCGGACCGCTGGGCCATCGTGGCCTACATCCGTGCCCTCCAGCGGTCCCAGCACGCGACCATCGAGGACGTGCCGCTCGAGCTGCGCGGGCAGTTGAGGTGAACATGGAGCACCCACCCATCGACATGGCGCAGGAGCAGCGGTTCCTCGGCGAGCGGGCGGGCCGGCTCTTCGGCGGCGGCGTGTTCCTCGCCGTCCTCGGCCTCGGAACGAGCGCGCTCCTCGCCGCGGCGGGGGCGGGGGCGGGCAGGGATTTCTTCTTCGCCTACCTCGTCAACTACGCCTTTGCCCTGTCCCTGGCCCTGGGAGCGCTCTTCTTCGTCATCCTCCAGCACCTCACCCGGGCTGGCTGGAGCGTGGTGGTGCGGCGGCTCGCCGAGGGCGTCGCGGCCACCATGCCGGTGCTGGCCATCCTCTTCGTGCCCGTGCTGGTGGGGCTCCACGACCTCTACCACTGGTCCCACCCGGCGGCGCTGGCGCACGACCCGCTGCTGCAGAGAAAGGCCCCCTACCTCAACGTGCCGTTCTTCGTAGGGCGCTGGGTGGTGTACCTCCTGGTCTGGTCCCTCCTCGCCCGTTTCTTCCTGGCTCGCTCCACCGCCCAGGACGCCTCGCGCCAGGTGGAGGAGAGCCTTGCCATGCAGCGCCGCGCCGCGCCTGCCATGCTCCTCTTTGCCCTCACCGTGACCTTCGCTGCCTTCGACCTCTTGATGTCCCTGGATCCCCACTGGTTCTCCACCATCTTCGGCGTCTACTTCTTCGCCGGCGGCTTCGTCGGCTTTCTGGCGTTGTTGATCGTCGTGGCCTTTGCCGTGCAGCGCGCGGGGTTGCTGGTCCACGCCATCACCCGCGAGCATTACCACGACCTCGGCAAGCTGCTCTTTGCCTTCGTGGTGTTCTGGGCCTACATCGCGTTTTCCCAGTACATGCTCATCTGGTATGCCAATCTGCCCGAGGAGACTGGGTGGTTTTTGCGGCGGCAGAGCGGTGGGTGGGGTTGGGTGGGGCTCACGCTGATCTTCGGCCACTTCCTCCTTCCGTTCCTGGCGCTCCTCTCGCGTACCCCCAAGCGGCGCAAACGCCTCCTCGTGCCCATCGCCGTCTGGGTGCTGGCCATGCACTGGGTGGACCTGTTCTTCGTGGTCGGCCCCGAGCGCAGTCCGGAACGATTTGCCCTCCATGCGGTGGATCTCGCGCTCCTGGTGGGGTTTGTCGGTATGATGACGGCGGCCTTCGCCCACACCTTCAAGACCCGCGCCTTGGTGGCCGAGGGCGACCCCCGCCTGGAGGAGTCCCTCACCTTCGAGAACGCGTAGGAGAAAGGAACGCCATGGAGCAGGAGCAGGCGTACCCGAGCGCGACCTCAGCCCCCGGCCATCCCGGCGAGGAAAGCGGCGGCCCCAACGTGCCGGTCACCTTTGTCGCCGGCGTCATCGGCGCGATCCTCTTCCTCGTCCTGGTGGTGGTCCTGCAGGCCATCTACTTCAGTTCGGAACGGCGCGAGTTCGAGGGCAAGGTGGTGGCCGTCCCGGCCGAGGAGCTCAACCAGCTCCTTGCCGAGCAACAGTCGCTCCTCGGCTCCTACCGCTGGATCGACCAGGCTCGGGGTATCGTCGGCATCCCCATCGAGCGGGCCATGGAGCTGGAGGCCGCGGGTCCGAGGTAGCGAAGCGCGCCGAGCTCAGGTGCGGCGCCGCGGCGGCTGCGGGAAGATGGCGACCGAGGGGCGGCGGGGCTGCCAAGGGGAAAGGAACCGGGAGCGGGGGTCGCGGTCCTCGCTGGCGGCGAGGGCCGTTTCGTCGGCCTCGGCCCAGGGCTCCACCTTGCGGCGGGCGACGCGCGCGTCCATGGCATCGAGCTCCTTGTGGGCCAGCTCGCGGATGTCCTTGCGCAACCCCTGGGCGGCGATCTCCTCGGTGAACTTGCGGCGGCCGTCGACCAGGTCGGCGACGTAGCCTTCGACCTGCTCCTCGGAGTAGAAGGCGCGCGGGTCCCACTGGGCGAGTTCGACGCCTTCGCAGCGGACCACGTACTCGGTGCCCAGGCGGCCCCTGGCGTACTCGTTGGACCCCCGCAGGTCGCCGCGCTGGAGGGCCGCCATGAGGTCGATGGGCACCCGCTGGACCTTGCGGACGAGGGTCTTCGCTCCGGTGGCCTTGTCGATGTCGATGATCTCGCCCATCCCGCCGGTGTTGTACTGGAAGAAGTGCACCTTGCCCGGGTAGCGGGCCACCAGGTCCATGACGATGTCGTGGAAGGCGTTCACCTTCCTGCCCTGGGCGCCGATGATGAAGTCGTCCATGCCGACGATGCGCACGCTCTCGCCGGCCTTGGCCGGGACGGTGGCGAAGGAGTGGGTGGACTCCCCCCACAGGTAGGCCAGGACCCCTTGCTCGGGGGTCAGGCGCTGGGCGAAGGGCATGATGGTGTTGCGGCGGGTGATGAAGGCGAAGACGATGCCGTCGAGCTCGTCGAGGGGCGGGGTGTTGATGGACTCGTAGCAGATGGACACCCACCGGCGGCCGCGCCGGACCTTGAGCTGGCGGCGGTCGAGGACGCCGCGGCCGTTCTCCCCCAGCCGCTCGTCGGTGAAGTCGATCTCCCCCTTGTGGTTGATCATGACATTTTCGAGCAGGGCCGAGCGGTGGGCGAGGGCCCGGTACATGGCCTCCTGCATCTCGAGGGTGACGTCGGTCTTCACGTAGTAGTTCTGCTCGGTGCCGTAGGAGCTGCCGTCGCGCCGCAGGAAGACGATGTCGTCCTGGGCCACCCAGGTGCCCTCGCCGGCTGACGAGTCGAGCCCCAACTGGTGGCACGACCAGGTGGACTTGCCCGTGGCCGTCAGACCGAACATGAAAACGGCGTACGTCTTGAGCTTGCCCGTCGCCCGGTCGCGGGCGCGCACCACCTTGGTGCCGGCGTGCAGCCCCAGCATCCCCCGCTGATCGGCCCGGAACATGGCTTGCCGCAGGAACCCCTTCTTGCACTCGCCGGTGTAGTCGGTGCCGAGGCCAATGTTGATGTCGTACTCGGGGATGGTGAGGATCTGCATGCGGAGCTGATGCTCCATGGGGATATCGATCATCACGAACTCCGGCCCCGGCCGGCGCTTCCTGACGTCCCCCAGGGTCCGCCCCCACTCGTAGGCCAGTCGATAGTTCTTCTTGTCGGCGACGCAGACGTAGAGGTTGCAGATGGGGTTGAACTCTGGGTTGTCGCCCATCTGGCGGCGCACGTGCACGAAGGGCATGGTGCGAACGAGTTGCAACACCTTGTGGAGCTGCTCGGGGGCCTTGGCGACGATGGCCAGTTGCTCCGCTGTCGGGGTGGGAAGGACGATCTCCGGACCGCTGCCCAGGTAAACGGTCTTGGCCGCCTGACGGGAGGAGATGGCCGACCACCAGAGGGGCGAGCCGTTGGCCGTCCTGACGGCGGTCTCCCACGACTTCCTGCGCAGGGCGCGCATGGACGCGTGCTCGATGTTCCTCCCGTCCAGGGAGCCGCGCAGGTTCTCGGCAAAGCGCCGGTAGACGTCGGGATCGTAGGGTAGCGCCATGACCACCTCGGACGGCACCCCGTGCCGCAGGCGCAGGATAGCCGCGTGTACGGCGAAGGCGCAAGGAGGACGGAGGTCGGGGCAGGGACGCAGCGAGACGCACCGGCCGCCGGTCGGGTGACGGCCAGGCCACGGCGCGGTACCCTTGGCGAGGAGGGTCTCCCCCATGGGCTTGGGCTGCAACGTACCCGAGATCGAGGCATGTCGCCGAGGGCGGTTGTGGCTTGCGGCACCCGTGTGGCTCGGGGTGGCGTGGTGCTCGGTGTTGCCCGTCGCGGCCGAGGTGGTGGTGGTCTCCGTCGAGGAGGGCTCCGTCGCCGCCGCGGCAGGGCTCGAAGCCGGCGACCTGCTCCACGACTGGTTCCGGCCCGCCGCGCCGCCGAGCTCGACGGCGTCGGCCAGGGGGGAGTTGCGGAGCCCCTTCGACTGGGCGGTGCTGCCAAACGAGCAAGGGCGCCTGGGGACCACGGAGGTGCGCGGCAGCCGCGCCGGCACAGCCATGCGCTGGTACCTGGCCGGGCCCGAGTGGGGAGCGGTGGTGCGGCCGCCCCTGGCGCCGTCCGTGGCGCGCGCCTGGCGCGAGGGGCTCGAACGGCAGGCGGGGGGGGACGACGCCGGTGCGGTCACCGTGTGGCTCGCTGCGGCAGCCGAGGCGGCCGCCGACGGCGAGCTCGAGGTGGCCGCATGGCTGGCGTGGGAGGCGGGGCGCGCGGCAGGGACGGTGGAGGCGGCCGAGGCCGCCCTCGCGGCCGGCCTCGTCTGGGCGGCCGACGCCCCCCTGGCGACGGCGGTGTTGTGGAGCACGGTGGGGGGAGTGCGGGAGGGGAACGGCGACGGTGCCGGCGCGCTCGCGGCGTACCGGCAGGCCCTTGCCGCGTACGAGCGGTGCTGCGGCGAGTGCCTGTCGGCGGCGCGGACCCTCGTCGACCTCGGTTTCGTGGCGCAGGACTCGAGGGACGCCGAGGCTGCCGCGGCATACTTCCAGCGCGCCGTCGCCATCCGCGAGAAGCTCGCGCCGGGAACACCGCTGCCTGCCTTCGCCCTCGACCATCTCGGCGGGGCCCTGAAGGCCCAGGGCGACCTCGACGGGGCCGAGGCCGCCGAGCGCCGCGCCCTGGCGATCCTCGAAGGACTCGATCCCGCGAGCACCGATGTCGCCCACACCCTCAACCTCCTCGGCGGGGTGATGTTCGCCAAGGGCGACCTGCGCGAGGCCGAATCCTGCTACCGACGCGCCCTCGCCCTGCGCGAGCAGCTCGTCCCCGGCAGTCTCGACCTCGCCTCGAGCCTGTCGAATCTGGCGGTGGTGCTGCAGGACCTCGGCCAGCTCGACGAGGCGGAGGCGCTCCAGCGGCGCGCCCTCGCCCTGCGCGAGGCGCTGGCGCCGGAAAGCCTCGCCGTGGCGGCCTCCCTCAACAACCTGGCCTCCCTGGTGCACAGCCGCGGCGACCTGGTTGAGGCGGAACGGCTGCACCGGCGGGCCCTCGCCGTCCGGCAACGGCTCGCACCGGAGAGCGCCGAGGTGGCGGGCTCCCTGTCGAACCTCGGGACCATTGCCTACGACCGCGGCCGCTACGCACAGGCCGAGGCGCTGCTCGGGCGCGCCGTGCGCATCCTCGAGAAGGAGGCGCCGGACAGTGCGGACCTCGCAGGGGCGCTCGCCAACCTCGGTATCGTCACCCGCCAGCGGGGGGAGCTCGACGCCTCGGAGGCGTACCAGGAGCGGGCCCTCGCCATCGTCGAGAAGCTGGCCCCCGACTCGCCGGCTGTGGCCGGTCTGCTCGTCAACCTGGGCAACGTCGCCTGGGAACGGCAGGTCCTCGACGAGGCCGCCTCGCTGTACGGCCGCGCCCTGGCGTTGTGGGAGGCGCTGGCGCCGGCAAGCGCCGAGGCGGCGGCCGTCCAGCTCAACCTCGGCGCGGTGGCCTTTGCCCGTGGCAACCTCGACGAGGCGGAGGCGCGCTTCCGCAAGGCGCTCGCCATCGAGAGAAGCCTGTCGCCGCAGTCGGTGGAGATCGCCGCGACCCTGGCGAACCTTGCCGAAGTGGCCCTCGCCAGGGGCGACAGGAGATCCGCCAGGCGCACGCTCCACGAAGCCCTCGCCATCCAGCAGGTGCTGGCGCCGGGCAGTGCGCTCGAGGCGCAGATCCTCTACGAGCAGGGGAAGCTGGCCTGGCAGGAGGGGCGCACGCGGCGGGCGACGACGCTACTTGAGCGGGCGGTGGCGGCCCTCGAAGCACAGCTCGCCAACCTGGGTGGGGCGGAAGAGGTGCGGGCGGCCTTTCGGGGGAAGTGGATCGATCTCTACAACGACCTCATGCAACTCCTCCTGGCGCGCGGCAAACCCGCGGCAGCGTACAGCGTGCTCGAACGGGCGCGCGGCAGGGCGCTGTTGGTCCTCCTCTCCCAGCGGGACCTCGATCTCTCCCTGGAGGTGCCCGCCGAGCTGGAGCACACGTGGCGGGAGGTGCGGTCGGCCCTTGCCGACGCCCGGACGGCCCTGGCGACCCTCGACCCGCGCACGGAGGGCCGCCAGGTGCGGCAGCAGCGGGCTGCGATCCAGCGCCTCGAAGGCGAGCGGGCCGCCCTCCTCGCACGTCTGCGCGCCGTCTCCGAACGAGCCGCCGCCCTGCGCGATCCGCACCCCCTCGGGGCAGCCGAGGCCGCTCGGACCCTGCCGTCCGATGCGGTGGCGCTGGCGTACGCCCTCGGCGAGTCCTCCTCCCTGCTCTTCGTCGTGCACCCCGGCGGCCGGGTGGAGGCGTGGCCCCTCGCCACCACCAGGGACGCCGTGGAGGCGCGGGTGGCGAGGCTGCGCGAGGCCATCGTCGGGGCGGTCCTGGGGGGCACCGACGCCGAGGCGTGGGTGGGGGAGGCGCACGCCCTCTACAGGCTCCTCGTCCAGCCCGCCGAGGGTGCCATCGCCCGGGCCCGGCGGTTGGTGATCGTGCCGGACGGTGCCTTGCACATCCTCCCCTTCGGTGCCTTGCTCCGGCAGCAGCAGCCGGCGACCACCGCGGCGGCGGCCTCGCTGTCGGCGTGGCGACCCCTTGTCGTGGTGCCTTCCCTGTCGGTGCTCGCCGAGCTCCGACGCCTGCCGGCGGCCGATGGGGGCGGGCCGACCCTCCTCGCCCTGGGCGACCCGGAGTACCCCACGGGGGAGATGGCCGCGACGGACCCCGTGGTGCGCTCCCTGCTCGCCCGCACCGGGAGGCTGGAGCCGCTGCCCGGCACCCGGGCGGAAGTCGCGGCGGTGGCCGCCACCTTTCCCGCGGGAGCCGCGCGGCTGCTCCTCGGCGCCGAGGCGACGGAGGAGGCGGCCATGGTAGCTGCACCGGCCGCCCGCTTCCTCCACTTCGCCTGCCACGGCTTCGTGGACCCTGTCGAGCCGCTGGAGTCGGGGCTTGCCCTGTCCGTGCGCGAGGCGCCGGCGGCGGAGGAGGCGGACGGGGTGTTGCAGGCGTGGGAGATCCTCGAACGGCTGCGCCTGGACGCGGCGCTGGTCACCCTCTCCGCCTGCGAGACGGGGGTGGGGCGGGAGGTCTCGGGGGAGGGGCTCATCGGCCTGACCCGGGCGTTCCAGATCGCCGGGGCACGGGCGGTGCTGGCGTCGCTGTGGCCGGTGGCCGACGAATCCACGGCGATGCTGATGGAGGGGTTCTACCGCGCGCTCGCCCTCGGCAGGGGCGGCGACGAGGCGCTGCGCGAGGCGCAGCGCGCCCTCTACTCCCGGCAGGAGTTCGCGTCGCCCTTCTTCTGGGCCGCGTTCCAGCTCGTCGGGGCGGCCCACTGACGCCTGGACGGGCCACCCGGCGCCAGCGGGACCGGCCTCACTCGGGGAGGACCAGCCACTGGCCCGGGTAGATGGTGCTGCGCTCCGACAGACCGTTGGCGGCGAGCAACGCCTCGAGACTGACCCGGGTGGCGGCGGCGATGGCTGCCAGGGTGTCGCCGGGCTGCACCTGGTAGCGGCGGCTGTCGGCCTCGCCGCCGCCGGGGAGGACGAGCTTCTGACCCGGCTGCAGCACGTCGGAGGCGAGGTTGTTGGCGGCCTTGAGAGCCGCCACGGTGGTGCCGGCCCGCTGGGCGATGCTGAAGAGGGTGTCCCCGGGCGCCACGGTGTACTGACCGCCGGACACCCGTGCTGCCACGGGGCTGGTGGCCTTTCCGGGTGCCGGCGCGGGGTGCCCTGGCCTGGTGCGCACCGGAATCTCGAGGCGCTGGCCGGGCCAGATCTTGTGGGCGCTGCGCAGACGGTTGGCCTTGAGGATCGCCTCGACGCTGGTGCCGTACTGACGCGCGATGGAACCGACCGTCTCGCCCCGGCGCACCCGGTGGGTGACGGTGAGGGGGCGCGGCGGCTGCCACTGGGGCAGCTGGTCCAGGGAGGCGACGACGAGCTCCTTGGCGGTAACCGGCACCTTGAGGTCGTAGGGGCGGGGTGGCGTGGCGCCGTGGCGGAGGGCGGGGTTGAGCTCGCGCAGGGTGCCCGGCGGTAGGCCCAGGGCGGCGTCGAGGGCGTCGAGCTGCACCGCCTTGGCCACCTGCACGGTGGTCACCTCCGTGACGGGGGCAAGGGGTTCCGGCAGCACCATGCCGTAGGCGGCAGGGTTCTCGACGATGCGCAGGGTGGCCAGGAAGCGGGGCACGAAACGGCGGGTCTCGCTTGGAAGGACGGCGTAGAGGTCCCAGAAGTCCTGGTACTCCCCGGCGCGGCGCGACAGCCGGTCGACCAGGGCCTCGCCGCAGTTGTACGCGGCCAGGGCCTTGTACCAGTCGCCGAACAGGTCGTGCAAGTCGGCGAGATAGGCGATGGCCGCGTCGGTCGCCTTCTCGGGGTCCATGCGCTCGTCCACCCAGCCGTCCCGGGTGAGGCCGTAGCGCTGGCCGGTGGAGGCGATGAACTGCCACATGCCGAGAGCGGCGGCGCGCGAGAGGGCGCGGTTCTTGAACCAGCTCTCCACCATGGGAAGCCAGGAGAGCTGGGTCGGCATCCCCGCCGCCTCGAGCTTGGCGACGATCATGGGGCGGTAGAGGCCGGAGCGGGCGTACGCTTCCAGGAAGTACGCCCGCTCCCCGTTGGTGAAGCTCTCGATCTCCCGGCGCACGTACTCGTTCTCCACCACCGGGATGGCCAGGTCCATGGGCGCGCGCACCCGCTCCACCCGCCGCGCCCCGTAGACCCGCTGCAGGAGATCGGCCACCAGGCGGCGAATGTCGTCCTTGGCCTGCGCGTTGTCGTCGCCCTCGTCGGGGAGGGTGAGGATGAGGGCGTAGGCGCGGTCGAGGGCTGCAATGGCGTTGTCCTCGTCGCCGAGGGCGAGGAACTCGGCCGCCGACTGACAGCTCTCCAGCGCGTCCTGCTGGGGCGACGCCCCGCCGGGCGCGGCCTCATCCTCCGCCGCGGCGGGCTCGGGAGGCACCGTCACGACGGGAGCAGGCGGCGTCGCCGTTGGGGCGGGGGTGGCGGACGCTGCGGCCGGCGTCGGGTCGAGGGTGGCAGCCACGCTCGGCTGGGGAGATGTGCCGGCGGGGCGGGGCGGGGCGGTACGGCAGGCGGCGGCGAGGGTCAGGACGACGAGGAGGGTTGCTGCCGTAGGGCGTCGGTGCCGGGCGTGCTGTTTCATGATCCTCCCAACGGTCGGCCTGGGCCGACGAAGGAGAATGATACAGGGTTGGCCGCGGGCCCCTGGGGCCGTGCGGCGGCGCGGCGCCTGGACTATCATGGGGCACTTTGCGCGTTCCGACCCGCCGTGCGGCCCGGCGGCGCGGGTCGGAAGGAGGGAGAGGCGAGATCATGGGCAACCTCCGGCAGCAGCTCTTCACCCGCAAACCGCTGTCGCTGCTCCTCGAAGAGATGAAGGGGGAGAACCGGTTGCGACGCATCTTGGGCCCCGTGCAGCTGTCGAGCCTCGGGGTGGGGGCCATCATCGGCACGGGCATCTTCGTGCTCACCGGCCAGGCGGCCCACGACAAGGCGGGTCCGGCTCTCGTCCTGTCCTTCGTGGTGTCGGGTATCGCCTGCATCTTTGCCGCCCTGTGTTACGCCGAGTTCGCGTCCATGGCGCCGGTGGCGGGGTCGGCCTACACCTACGCCTACGCCACCATGGGGGAGCTGTTCGCCTGGATCATCGGCTGGGACCTGGTCCTCGAGTACACGGTGACCTCCGCCACCGTCTCCCACGGGTGGTCCCACTACTTCCAGGACTTCGCCAGTATCCTCGGCCTCCACGTACCGCACCGATGGGGCTTCGCACCCTTCGACTACGACCCGACCGTGGGGCGGTTCGTCGCCACCGGGGCGGTGGTGGACGTACCGGCGGTGCTCATCGCCGGCATCATCACGGTGATTCTCGTCAAGGGGATCCGCGAGAGCGCCACCTTCAACACGGTGATGGTGATCGTCAAGCTGGCGGTGGTGCTCCTCGTCATCGGCCTCGGCGCCTTCTACGTCAACCCCGACAACTGGAAGCCCTTTGCCCCGTACGGGCTATCGGGGATCTCCTTCTTCGGCCATACGGTGTTCGGGCAGACCGACGCCGGCGGCCACCCCCTCGGCATGCTCGCTGGCGCTGCCATCATCTTCTTTGCCTACATCGGCTTCGACTCGGTGTCCACCCACGCCGAGGAGGCGCGCAACCCCCAGCGTGACGTGCCCATCGGCATCGTGGCCTCCCTGGTTCTGTGCACGGTCCTGTACATTGCCGTCTCCGCCGTCCTCACCGGCATGGTCCCCTACGACAAGATCGATATCGACGCGCCGGTCTCCAACGCCTTCGCCCAGGCAGGCTTGCCCTGGGCGCAGTTCCTCATCTCCCTGGGCGCCCTGGCGGGCATCACCTCCGTGCTGTTGGTCATGATGCTGTCGCAGCCGCGGGTGCTCCTGGCGATGGCGCGGGACGGCATGCTGCCGCCGCGCTTCTTCGGGGCCGTCCACGAGAAGTTCCGCACCCCCTGGAAGTCGACCATCCTCACCGGCATCGTCGTGGCCACGCTCGCCGGTTTCCTCCCCCTGCGCATCCTGGCCGAGCTCACCAACATCGGCACGCTGCTCGCCTTCGTCATCGTCTGCACGGCAGTGCTCATCATGCGCCGCACCGACCCCCACGCCCATCGCCCCTTCAAGGCGCCCGGGGGACTGGCGACACCGATCCTCGGCATTGCCTTTTGCTTGCTCCTCATGTTCTCGCTGCCGGTGGAGAACTGGTGGCGGCTCTTCGCCTGGCTTGCCGGTGGCTTTGTCATTTACTTCTCCTACAGCCGCTTCCACAGCGTGATGGCAAAGGCACGCGCCAGGCTCGGCGAGGGCGCCGCCGCGGCAGCGGCGTCCGAACGGTGAGGGACCTCGTGGGGGGCCTGGGTCGATGCCGAGGCGAGGGGCCGGTTGGAGCCCCTGCCCGTGCTTGTACAACGGTGGAACTTGTCGTAAGGTAACGCTGCCCTCCCGCCTGGGGGGCGGAGGAAGTCATGTCCTACGTCGTTCTTGCTGTCGTGGCGGCGGTCGTCGTCCTCCTCTTCGTGCTGTGGGCCCTGAACTACCGGAAGGTGGGGCCGAACCAGGTGCTGGTGATCTCCGGGCGGACCTCCACCATCACCGAGCCCGACGGCCGGAAGCGGAAGGTGGGCTACCGGCTCCAGGTCGGTGGCGGTACCTTCGTCGTGCCGTTCGTCGAGACCGTCGATGTCATGCCCCTCGAGGTCTTTTCCATCTCGGTACGCTGCCCCGAGGTGCTGACCGCGCAAGGGGTGATCATCTCGGCCGAGGCCTTCGGCCAGGTGAAGGTGGCCAGCGACGAGGCCCTCCTCCACCGGGCGGTGGAGAACTTCCTGTCGCGCGGGTCGGCGGGGATCACATCGGTGGCGCAGGAGGTGCTAGAGGGTCGCATGCGCGCCGCCCTCGGCACCATGTCCGTCGAGGAGATCTACACCGAGCGAGACCGCTTTGCCGAGCGGGTGCGCAGCGCCGCTGCCGAGGATTTTGCCCGGCTGGGGCTCGAGGTGCTGGCCTTCTCCCTGAAGGACATCTCCGACTCGCAAGGGTACTTGCAGGCGCTGGGCGCCCGGCGGATCGCCGAGGTGAAGCGCGACGCGGCCCTGGCGCAGGCCGAGGCGGACCGCGACGCCGCCATTCACGCCGCCGAGTACCGCAAGGAAGGCGACATCGCCCGCCTCAAGGCCGAGGCGGCACTGGCCGAGGCCACTCGCGATTTCGAGGTGCAGCGGGCCACCTTCCAGGCGGCCATCAACGCCAAGCGGGCCGAGGCCGATGCGGCCTACGACCTGCAGCGGGCCAAACTGGCCGAGGAGCTCAAGCGGCAGGAGTTCGCCGTGCGGGTGGCGGAGAAGGAGCTGGCCGCCAAGGTCGAGGAACTCGAGATCGCCCGCCGCGAGAAGGAACTGGAGGCCACCGTCAAGCGTCCCGCCGAGGCCATGCACTACCAGGCTAAGCTGGAGGCGGAGGCCGAGGCCTACAGAAAGGAACTCGAGGCCAAGGGCAAGGCGGCCGGCGTGCGGCTCCTCGGTGCGGCAGAGGCGGAGGCGGCCGCGGCCCGGGGGATGGCGGAGGCCGAGGCCATGCGCGTCAAGGCGGGGGCGTGGCAGGAGTACACCGACGCGGCGCTCGCGGAGATGGTCATCACGCAGCTGCCGGCGCTGGCGCGGGCGGTGGCCGAGCCGCTGGCCAAGGTGGAGAAGATCGTCATGGTGGGCGACGCCGACGGGACCTCGAAGCTCACCGCCCAGGTGGCGAAGGTGGTCGGCCAGCTCCCGGAGGTGGTGGAAGAGCTCACGGGGCTCAAGCTCGCCGACCTCGTGCGCCGCAAGGAGACCACGCGTGAGTAAGCGCGTCGTCATCGGCCGGACGGAGCAGCACAGCGCGGACACCGGACGCCGGCCAGTTCTCCGTGGCGCGACTCGGAGGTCTCCATGCTGAGCGAGCGCGCGAACCGCATCATGCTCTCGCCGACGCTGCGGATCTCCGCCCGGGCCGCCCAGATGCGTGCCCAGGGGATAGACGTGGTGGACTTCTCCGTCGGCGAACCGGACTTCCCGACGCCGGAGGCCGTGAAGCGAGCGGCCAAGGCGGCCCTCGACGCCGACTTCACCAAGTACACCGCCAACGACGGCATCCCCGAGCTCAAGAAAGCCATCTGCGACAAGCTCGAGCGGGACAACCACGTTCGCTACACCAGCGACGAGGTGATCGTCTCCGCCGGCGCCAAGAACTCCCTCTTCAACGTGGCCATGGCCCTCTACGAGGCTGGTGACGACATCTTGATCCCCGCCCCCTACTGGGTCTCCTACCCCGACCAGGTGAAGATCTGCGGCGCCAACCCGGTGTTCATCCCCACCCGCGAGGAGGACGGCTTCAAGCTGCGCCCCCGGGAGCTGGCAGCCGCCATCACCCCCAACACCAAGGCGCTCCTCCTCAACTACCCGTGCAACCCCACCGGCGCCTGGTACTCGCGGGAGGAGCTGGAGGAGATTGCGGCCATCTGCGTGCGCGAGCAGGTCTGGGTGATCGCCGACGAGATCTACGAGAAGCTCCTCTACGACGGCAGGCGGTTCACCTCCATCGCCTCCCTCGGCGAGCAGATCAAGAAGCTCACCGTGCTCGTCAACGGGTTCTCCAAGGCGTTTTCCATGACCGGCTGGCGGCTGGGCTACGCGGCCGGTCCGCGGGAGATCGTGGCTGCCTGCTCCAAGGTGCAGTCCCACAACACCTCCAACCCCACCTCCTTCGTCCAGAAGGCAGCGGTCGTGGCCCTTACCCAGTGCGACATGGAAGTGGAACGCATGCGCCAGGAGTTCGAGCGGCGGCGCAACGCCATCGTCTACCGGCTGCGCTCCATCCCCGGCGTGTCCTGCGCGCCGCCCCCCGGTGCCTTCTATGTCATGCCCAACGTCTCCGCCTACCTGGACAAGGAGTTCGCCGGCGCTCCCATCCGCAACACCTACGGCCTCGCCTACTACCTCCTCAAGGAGGCGCACGTGGCGGTGGTCCCCGGCGAGGCTTTCGGCACCGACGCCCACCTGCGCCTCTCCTTCGCCACCTCCATGGAGCGCATCGAAGAAGGGTGTCGGCGCATGGCGCAGGCCCTCGCCCGCCTGGAGGAGCCGCGGCGGCTGCGGCCGCGTGCCCTCAACAACGTCGTCACCAAGGTGGCGGACTACGCCGAGGCGCGGCGGGTGACCGATCTCGCCACCCGCAACGAACTGCTGGCCCAGTGCGAGGCGCACCTGCCGGCGGAGAGCTACTTCGAGTGGAACGCCGCCGTCGCTGGCGTGGTGGTGCAGCTCCGCACCTCCTCGCCGCACCTCGCAGACTTCTTCCAGGAGAACTTCTACCCGACCGCCCTCGAGGGGGATCTGGAACCCCACGCCGTGATCTACGCCGTCAAGGACGTGCCGGGACGCGAGCCGCAGGCCTTCGTGAGCCTCGAAAGCGCCACCGCCTTCGTGTTCAACACCGCCTTCTACGGCCAGGTGCGGTCGGTGGCGCTGCAGCTGGCGGCGGAGGCCGTCGCCCGCTCCTCGGGGGCGCTGTTCGCCCACTGCGCCGCCCTCGACGTCGAGGGTGCCGGCGTGCTGGTGTGGGGGGGGCCGGGGACGGGGCGGACGGGGATCCTGGCACGTGCTCTCCAGCACGACGGGGTGCGGCTGGTGGCCTCGGACGCGGTGTTCGTCCGCCTGGCCGCCGCCGAACCGGTGGCCGACCTCCCGGAACGGAAGCTCTACCTCAAGGCCAAGTGGACGCGGGCGTTGCCGGAGATCGAGAAGGCCCTGGAGCGCGCCAAGCTCGAGAACGTGGTCACCGACCGCGCTGCCTGTCACGTCGATCACCCAGCCGAGACCTGCCCCCTCGATCGGGGCGCGGCCGCGTGCCTGGAGGCTTCCACCGCGGGCCGGATCGTCTTCGACCCGTACTGGCTGGGTGGGGGACGGCGGCACGTGCGGCGCACCGTGCCGCGGGCATGCGTGCTCTTGGCAGCGGACGCCGTCCTCCCCATGGTGCAAGAACTCGAACCTCGCGAGGCGGCCCGCGTGCTGGCCTCGGGGTCGCTCCCCGGCTCCGGTGGGAAGTCGCTGCCCTTCGCCAACCCCCACCTGGTCGGGCTCGATGCGGCGCGGGAGGACATGGTACGGGCCCAGCACGAGCGCCTCTTCGCCGCCACCCGGGTGGTGCTCCTCAACACGGCCATCGGCTCGAAGGACGCCCTCGCCGCCCGCTTGCTGGAGCTCCTGCGCTGACCCTCGGCCCAGTCTTGCGGCGGCTCGAGGTAGCGCCGGTACGGCTGCTGCTGCCGATGGGGTGGGTTGCCGTCCGCGAGGGGCGGGGGGAGCGCGGGTCGTGAGCTTCGTGGAGATCACCTTGATGGCGCTGGCCCTCGCCATGGACGCCTGCGCCGTGAGCCTCGGCGTTGCCACGTCCGGGCGGGCCGCGAGCCCCCGGGCCACCTTCCGGTTGGCGTTCCACTTCGGGTTGTTCCAGTTCATGATGCCGGTGCTCGGCTGGCTGGCGGGCACCACGGTGGTGCACTGGATCGCCGCCATCGATCACTGGGTCGCCTGCGCCCTCCTCGCCCTGGTGGGTGGGCGCATGATCTTCGCGGCCGGCCGTCCCGAGGACGAGGTGGCACAGGTGGACCCGTCGCGAGGATTGACCCTGATCGTACTGGCCCTGGCCACGAGCATCGACGCCCTGGCCGTCGGCCTCTCCCTCGGCCTGGTGGGAGTGAGCATCTGGGTGCCCAGCGTGGTGATCGGCCTGGTCACGGGCGGCCTGTCGGTCCTGGCTCTCAAGGTGGGCGAGCGCCTCGGCCGGGTCATCGGCCGCCCCATGGAGGTGTTCGGCGGTCTCGTGCTCCTCGGCATCGGCATCCGCATCGTGGTGGACCACCTTTCCCACTGACGAGCGGCCGGCGACCTTGACAGGGCAGCACGCCCGGGGCATGGTGAAGATGCCCATGGAAAGGCATGTTGCCGCCACCTCGCGGGCGCGGTCGGGACGCCACAAGGACGCGGCCGAGGCACTGCCCGCCATCGTACCCGTGAGCGAGCAAGCGGTCCTCGTCCGTTTCGGTGCGTCGCCTTCCCGTGCGCTCATCGCCCGCATCCGCGCGGCCGTGGCTGCCCTCGAGGCGGCCCGCCCCGGCTGGCTCGTCGACCTGGTACCGGCCTACACCACCCTCCTCGTCGTCTTCCATCCCGGCACGGCAAGCCCGACCACCGTGCGCCGTGCCCTCGAGCGGGCCCTGTCGAGGCCGGACGGTGGGGCTCCAGCGGCGCGCACGGTACGGGTGCCGGTGTGGTACGACCCGGAGGTCGGCCTGGATCTCGAAGAGGTGGCCAGGTTGCACGCCATGTCCGTGGCCGAAGTGGTTGCCTGCCACACGGCCCGGGAGTACCTGGTGTTCGCCCTTGGCTTCAAGCCGGGGTTTCCCTACATGGGTTTTCTCGACGATCGCCTGGTCACCCCCCGACGACCCACGCCGCGCCTTTCGGTGGCAGCGGGTTCGGTGGCCGTGGCCGGGCGGCAGACGGGTATCTACCCCGTGACCAGCCCCGGTGGGTGGCGGATCCTCGGGCGCACTCCCCTCGCCGTCTTCGATCCCGCTCGTCGCGAGCCGTTCCTCTTCCAGCCGGGCGACCGAGTGCGCTTCGAGGCCATCGACCGGGACGCCTTCGATACGCTGGCGAGCACTCGGGGGAGGGAGACGTGACCATGTGGATCGACATCAACAGCGACCTTGGCGAAAGCTACGGCCCCTGGCGCATGGGCCACGACGAAGAGCTGTTCCCCCTCATCACCTCCGCCAACGTGGCCTGCGCCTTCCACGCCGGCGATCCGGTCACCATGCGGCGGACGGTGGCCCTGGCCGTGCGGGCCGGGGTGGCGGTGGGGGCGCACCCGGGTTTGCCCGACCGCCTCGGGTTCGGCCGGCGGGCCATGGACGTTACGGCCGAGGACACCTACGCCATGACCCTCTACCAGGTGGGGGCTCTGGCCGCCGTTGCCGCCGCCGCCGGCGCCCGCCTGACCCACGTCAAGCCCCACGGCGCCCTCTACGCCATGGCGGCGGCCAAGCCGGCGCTGGCCGAGGCGGTGGCCACGGCGACCCGGGACGCCGGCGCGCATCTCGTCCTGGTCGGGCAACCGCGCTCGGAGCTGGAGGCAGCGGCTCGGGCGGCAGGGTTGCGCTTTGCGCCCGAGGTCTTTGCGGATCGCGCCTACCTGGCCGACGGCAATCTGGTGCCGCGCTACCGGCCCGATGCCTTCATCCGCGATCCCGAGGTGGCGGCGGCGCGCATCGTCGCCATGCTGGAGACGGGCGTGGTTCAGGCGGTAACGGGCGAGGCGCTGCCGGTCCGGGCCGAGACGGTCTGCGTACACGGCGACAACCCCGACGCCGTCGCCTTCGCTCGCGCCCTGCGCACCGCCTTGCAGCGGGCGGGGGTCGAGGTGCGGGCGCTCGGCCAGTGACCGCGGCCCTCCTGGTCCACCGACCGGGTCTCCTGACCACGGTCCAGGATCTGGGCCGGCCCGGTCTCGGGCGCTTCGGGGTCTCGCCCTCGGGCGCCCTCGACCCCTTTGCCCTATGCGTCGCCAACCGACTGGTAGGCAACCCGGACGGGGCCGCGGCCCTGGAGATCACCGCCGTCGGACCGGAGCTCGAGTTTCTCGCCGACCTGCCGTTCGCCATCGCCGGCGGCCATCTGCGCGCTTCCCTGGACGGCGTGCCGTGCGAGCCGTGGAGCGGCGGGCACGCCCGGGCCGGCGCGCGGCTGACCTTCGGCCCGCGGCGGCAAGGGGCCCGCTGTGTCCTGGCCCTGGCCGGCGGGGTTTCGGTGCCCGCGGTGCTGGGCAGCACCGCCACCGACCTGGACGCGAGGATCGGCGGACTCGGTGGGCGACCGGTGCGGGCCGGAGACCGTCTGGCCGTGGGCGGGCTCGGCGACGGTCGGTTGCGCCAGGCCCGCCTTTCGGTGAGAAAGCCGTACGCCGACCCCTTCACCCTTCGCTACGTACCGGTGCCGCACGGCGAGCTGCCGGGAGTTATGCCGCAGGCCTTTGCCGCGGCGACCTACCGGGTCTCGCCGCGTTCCAACCGGACCGGCTACCGTCTCGAGGGGCCGCCGATCTGCTTCGAGCGACCCGCCGACGCCCTCTCGGAGCCCGTGCCGCCGGGAGCCATCCAGGTGCCGCCGGACGGCCAGCCCATCCTCGTGCTCGCCGAACGGCCCACCGTGGGTGGCTACCCCATCCTCGGCTGTCTGATCGCTGCCGACGTCCCCAAGGCCGCGCAGCTTTGGGTCGGCCATCCGGTGCACTTCCGGCCGGTCACCATCGCCGAGGCCCGGCAGGCCTGGCGGGAGCTCGAGGCCATCCTCGCGACGGCGGTGGTCCCATGATGGCGTGGTGGGCTGGCGCGCCCTCGCCTGCCAGGCGGGCGCTGGTGGCGGCCTGGCTCGGCTGGGCCCTCGACGGGATGGACGTGATGCTCTACGCCATGGTACTGGCGCACGTCATGCGCGACCTCCACCTGGTGCCGGCCACCGCCGGGCTGCTCGCCTCCTTGACCCTGGCCTCTTCGGCGGTCGGGGGGGCGGTGGTCGGGATCCTGGCGGACCGACTGGGCCGCACCTGGGCCATGCAACTGAGTATCCTGCTCTACTCGGTGTTCACGGCAGCCTGCGGGTTGGCACAAAGCGCCGTGGCGCTGGGCCTGTTCCGGGTGCTGCTGGGCTTCGGCATGGGGGGCGAATGGGCCACCGGCGCGGCCCTGGTGGCGGAGACCTGGCCGGCGGAGCACCGTGGCAAGGCCCTGGGGGTGATGCAGAGCGCCTGGGCGGTCGGCTACGCGGCAGCGGCGTGCGTGACGGCCCTGGTGCTCCCGCGGTGGGGATGGCGAGCTGTGTTCTTTGCCGGGATCCTGCCGGCGTTCGTGACGCTGTGGATCCGGAGGCGCGTGCCGGAAAGCGAGGTGTGGCGTACGAGCCGGGCCGCCTCGGCGGCCGGGGGCGTGGGCGCCCTGTTCCGGCCGCCCCTCGCCCGCTGGGTGGTGGTGGCGGCGACGGTCAGTGCGGCGAGCATGTTCGGCTGGTGGGGGTTGTTCACCTGGATCCCCAGCTACCTGGGGTTGCCCCGGCAGGCCGGTGGCGCGGGCCTCGACGTCGTCACCACCTCCACCTGGGTGATCCTCATGCAGGTGGGCATGTGGCTGGGGTACCTCTCCTTCGGAGCCCTGGCCGATCGCCTCGGCCGTCGCCGCACCTACGTGGCGTACCTGTTCCTGGCAGCGGCTCTCGTGCCCATCTACGGCCAGCTGCGCCATGCCACCGCCCTCCTCGTCCTCGGCCCCATCGTGGCCTTCTTCGGCACCGGGTACTTCGTGGGGTTCGGGGTCATCACAGCGGAGCTGTTCCCCACCCGGGTGCGGGCCACGGCGCAAGGGTTCACCTACAACGTCGGCCGTGGGATCAGCGCCGTGGCCCCCTTTGCCGTGGGCTCCCTGGCCGGGCGGTGGGGACTCGGCCTTGCCTTCAACCTGGTGGCAGTGAGCTTCCTGGTGGCGGGTTCGGTGGCCATGTTGCTGCCGGAAACCCGCGGTCGCGAGATCGAGCCGGCATGAGGCACCGTCTTCCGGGCGAGAGGAGTTCGAGGCGAAACCCAAGCGCAACCTGCCGGGAGCGGCCACCGTACACCCAGGCAACGACGGCACGGACCTCCGGCCGGGCAGCCCACGGGCAGGCGGAGGGGTGAGGGGACAGGGATGACCTCTGGTTCGCACCACGGCGCGATGCACTCGTTTCGGGAGTCCTTGGAGCGGCGGGTGGCCGAGTGGCTCGCCAGCGACGAGGCCCGGGCCTTCCCCTGCGCGGCCCTGTACGCCTACCTCCCGCCGCTGTTCGTCATGCTCACCGGCATGGCCCTCGATGCTCGCGTGCCGGCCCGCGACCGCGCGGCAGTGATGAGCGCCCTCAAGTACATCGTGGCCCCTTTCGACCTCATCCCCGAGGGCGTGGTGGGTACCTCGGGGTTCCGCGACGACCTGGTGCTGGCGGCCATGGTGGTGGACCACCTGGCGTGCCGCGGTCTCGAGGGCGCGCTTCGCGACCACTGGCAGCAGGAAGGCGAGCCGGTGGCGGTGGCGCGGGGGATTCTCGACGCCTGTCAGCAGATGCTCGACGAGGCCACCTGCGAGCGACTCCGGAGCTGGCTCCCCGAACGAGAAAGGTAGGGTGGGCGGTCGCCCGCAGGCGGTGCACCGCACGGGGCGGTGCTACATGCCTCGTCGCCGCCGGAAGAAGCGGCGTGGGGCGGTGTAAAGGCGCTTGACGAGGCGAGCCGCCTTCTCGATCCAGGTTCGGTGGTAGTGGGCGAGATCGGCGGGGCTGGCGGCCGAAAGCCGCCCGGAGTACTTGAGCTTCACCCAGGTGTTGCAGTCGAGGCGGGCCAGGAAGCGAAACAGCCAGTGATTGACCGGTGCGAACCCCTCGCGCTGGACCACGGCGGTGCCGAAATCCAGGACCACCGGGTGGCACCCGTCCACCACCAGCAGGTTGTCGCGCTTCTGGATATCCCCGTGGGCGACGCCGCGGCGGTGCATGGCGTCGATGAGGGCGGAGAGCTCGGCAAAGAAGGTGGCGGGGTCGGTAATGGTAGCGGCATGGCGGGGCACGCCGTCCACCAGCTCCAGCACCAGGTACCGGCCGTCGAGCAGCCCGAAGCACCGCGGCACGCCGGCGAGCCCCCCCAGCCGCTGGTAGGCCCGGTACTCGCGCCGCAGCATCCACGCTCGAATTGCCCGCACCGGTCCTACCCCGGTGGCCGCCTTGACGACGACGGGAGGTGTGGTGTCGGCGCAGACGTACAGGGGGGCCTGGTAGCCGCGGCCGAGGAGGTTACGCCCGGCGGCCAGCGAGTCGGCAAGGAAGCGGCGCAGCACCTCCTGCGGCGGGGCGTCGGCCGGCCACGCCACCGCGGCCTCAGGGGAGACGAAGCCAGATGAGGTAGAGGAAGCCCAGGAGGAGGGCAGCGATGATCGGTTCGCCGTTGGCCTTGAGGCTCTGGACGAAGGACCACTCGCCGCCGACGCGGCCGCCGAAGGGGGAGAGGCGCGGCAGCAGGGCGCGCGTCTCCGCGCGCCACACTTCCCAGTCGCGGCCGAACAGGCGGTGGAGCACCTGGTCCTCGTGGGCGATGGCCGGAGGGTAGAAGAGGAAGGTGACGAGCGCCCAGCCGAGGACGCTCCACCACAGGCCGGAGGTCATGCAGAACCCGATGAGGATGAGCTCGTTCCCCACGTACAGGGGGTGGCGGACGAAGGCGTAGGGGCCGGTGGTGGCGAGGACCTTGTCCTTCTTCACGTGACCGGACGCCCACAGGCGAACGAGGATGCCGGCAGCGGCGAGGGCGGCACCGGGCCAGAACAGGAAAGGCACCCGCCACGGTTCGGCGAGGGCGACCAGGACCAGGAGGAAGAGGATGCCGACCAGCTGCCGGTGGCGCCAGCGCCGGTGCAGGAGATCGTCGACGAACGTGCGGACGTCGAGCCGTGTCGAGAACCGTGGCGTGCGGACCATCGCCTCACCTCGCACCGGCGGCGCAACCTGCCCCCCGGCGGGGGAGGATGCTAGCACAGGGTGGCCGCGTGCTCGCCGGTGAGGCTCTCGAGCCGCCTTCGCACGGCAGGCCAGGTGGCGAGGGTGCCGGCTAGGGCGGAGGCAGCCACCACCAAGGGCGAGGCCAGGTAGACCTGCCCGGGTCCGGAGCGGCCGGGGAAGTTCCGGTTGATGGCGGCGACGGTGACATCGCTCGGCGCGGTGGAGACCCCGGGCCCGGCGTTGATGCAGGCACCGCACGAGGGCGGTACGAGGATGGCGCCGGCCTCGCGGAAGAGCTCGAGGTAGCCGTGCTCCTGGCAGTGGCGGAGGACGTCCTGGCTGCCGCACTGGACGAAGAAGCGAACCCCCTCGGCCACCCGCAGACCCCGGGCAAGCCCCCAGGCGAGGACGGTGGCCACGGCGTCCAGGTCGGCGCGCTTGCCGCCGGTGCACGAGCCCGCGTACGCCATGGTGATGGGCAACCCCTCGAGCTCGTGCGCCGGGCGGACGTTGCCGGGATCGCCGGGCGTCGCCACCAGCGGGTCGAGGGCGCTGGCGTCGAGGCGGACGGTGGTGCGGTACTCGCAGCCCCGGTCGCTTTCGAGCCCGTCGACCAAGCGTGCCGCGGTGCTGCGGTCCAGGCCACGCCGCGCCACCAGGAAGTCCACCACCCGCTGGTCGGGCGCCACGAGCCCCGAGAAACCGCCCATCTCTGCCGCCATGTTGGTGAGGGTGGCGCGCTCGTCCACCTCCATGCGCTGCACCGCCTCGCCGGCGAACTCGAGGACCGCCGCCACCGCCTCGCCGCGCCGGATCTCGGGCTGGGCGAGGAGGAGGAGGGCCAGATCCTTGGCCATGGTACCGGGGGGGAGGGTGCCGTCGACGAGCACGCGAACCGTGGGCGGCACGGTGACCCGCACGTCGCGGGTGAACCAGGCGTTGAAGATGGCCGTGGTACCGCAGCCCACGGCCAGGCACCCGAGGGCGCCGGCCTGACAGGTGTGGGAGTCGCTTCCCACGATCACCTGGCCGGGGAGGGCGTAGCGGTCCTGGACCAGGGTGTGGCAGATCCCCTCGCTGCCGCCGTCGTTGGTTTCCCCGTGGAGGCGCACGCCCATGCGGACAGCGAATGCAGCTTGCCGCGCGGCCAGTTGCTGGGCGAGGGCCAGCCTCCCGTCGCTCACCATCTCGGCGTCGGCCACTGCACCCAGGAGGGTGAGGTGATCGCGGAAGAACACGATGGACTGGGGGTCGACGAGGGGCACGCCGGTGCCCACCAGGTTGTCCCACATGGCCGAGGCCATGGGGGTCACGTACTCGTGGGAGAAGCGAAGGTCGACGACAACGAACCCCGCCTCTCCAGGCGCCACGAAGGGAACACCGACGCCGCCGCCGCGTCGCAGGTGGGCGGCGAGGAGCTTCTCGGCCAGGGTCATGGGGCGCGGCGGCGTGACGGGCGCCGGTATGGCCACCGTCCCCTGGAGGCGTGCGAGGTTGAAGGGGAAGAGGCCGCCCGAGCGCACGATCTCGGCGGTGATGGGGTCGCGGCCCGAGGTGAAGGCGTCGGTGGGGATCCCCCGCCCCCGGTGGATGGCCTCGACCAGCTCCAGGTCGGTGGTGGTGAGCAGCCCGAGGTCGATGGCGTTGGCCTCGTAGATGCGCTCGAAGCTCTCGGCCAGGAGGGCGCGAATGCCCGCCAGGAGCTCGGCGTAGGGGGCCGCCTCCCGGGAGGATCCCTTGCCGCGGCGGCGTCCCGCCACCGACGCGACGAAGGAGCCGGCCTTGACGGCACCGCGACCGATGGGTCGCTCGCCGCCGCACACCAGGCCGGTGTAGGGGAACTCGCCCAGGGTGTCGTCGAAGTAGAAGCAGATGCGCGCCGGGGCGATCTCGTCGGTGGACACGTCGTGGCGGAGGGCGCCGCACTCTCCGCGCGTGAGGTCGGTGCCGGCCAGCTGGCGGCGGATGGCGGCCGCGTCGTCCACCAGGAACAGGACGCGCCCCTCGAGCCTCACCTCATCCCCTCGCCGCGCGACGGTGCGGCGCTGCCACCAGGCGCCCATGCCCGCGCAGTCTAGGTAAGGTGCCGGGGCGACACAACAGGGGGCGTCGACCCCGGTGGCAGAGCCTGCGCCGGCTGCTCGTACCAGCACGCGTCAGCACCCGCCGGAAGCGGCGGACAAAGGCTGGAGCACGAGCCGCTCCTGGGTGGGCAGTGCCGCCGAGGCCGCGAGGAGCTGTCCCTCCACGGTTCGACAGACGAGGGTGCACGGGCCGTCCGGCAACGCCACGAGGGCGAGGCGTTCGTCTCCGCCACCACGGCGGGGCGTCCCTCCTCCAACCACGCCACCCGCCGCGGAGGTTCGGGCGTGGCCTCGGCGAGCAGGACGGCGAAAGCTGCCACGACAAGGTTCCAAGTCATGGTCCCTCCTGCGCCCAGACCGGCGCGAGCCACGCACCGCGGGGGAACGAGGCGCTCCCTGCCTCGGGGTAGCGCCGCCCGTTCGGTTGGCCCTCGCGGCGGGCCAGCCACGCCCCCACGAGGTGCGCGGAGGTGTCGAAGGGGTAGCGCTGCATGTGCTGGGCCAAGATCTCCTCCCACGCCTCGCCGGCAAAGACGGCGGACAGGGCCAGCGCCCCCTGTTCCCAGGGCGGCGCTGCCGCCGCTTGGCGCAGCAACGCCGTGCAAGACACCTCGGCCACCACGGGCGAGACCAAGGCGAGCACCATCACCGCGCCAACGATGGCGAACGCCCGACGCGCCCGGGCCGCGAAGCGATCAGAAGAAGCAGATCCACCCATTACCGTTGCAGCAGCGCCTCGGATCCTGAGTGGACCCCGTCCCGCACACCGGTTCCCAGTTCGCGCGCGCCCGTTGGGAGAGAGGCTGCCGTGGACGATGCCGAGGGCGTTCGCGCCTGTGCACGACCAGTCTTCCCCGTTGTCCTGAGGCCGCACCCCCCTTGTCATGCTGAGGCCGCCGCAGGCGGCCGAAGCATCCCGTCGCATACGAGACTTTCGGGCAACGCACAGGCCGCGATCTTGTCGCGTACGAGGATTTCGACGAATGCGCAAACTGCGATCCTGTCGCGTACGAGGCTGGCGATGCCCGGGCGGCGGGGCTGCGCGCGCGTCGGGACCCTTCGCTGCACTCAGGGTGACAGGGGGGTGCGCGGCGCGCCGAAGGGTGACAGAGGGGGTGCGCTCGGCGCCTCGGGGTGACGGGGAGTGTGGGTGGGCAGGCCCTTGGACAACCGAGTCGGTCATGTGGTTGTCGGGCGACAGTGGAAACCGGCCCCCTGGCGACAGACGACATGACCCCCCTTGGTTGGGGGCGCGAGGGAGCCGACACGGAGAAAGTGGTTCGTGACATGCGATTCGCGGGGAAGGGGGAAAGGACGCTCGGCGATCCGCTCGCGGCCACCGCCATCGTGGACCGGCTGCTCCATCGCAGCCAGGTGATCACGAGCCAGGGCGAGGGCTACCGCTTGCGAGAAACGCGCAACGCCGAGCTGCGCCCCTTCGGGGAGGTCGCGGCCGCATGAGTCCGCGGCACGAGCCAGGCAGACACCGGTCGGGCTACGTCCTCCCTGCGTCTGCCTGGTCCCGACCGCACCCCTTGGGGGGTCAGGAGTTCTGTCGCCTCAGGGGGTCGATACGCGTTTGGTTCGACACCCAGCCGTGGGAACGCACGGGGAGGTGCGGCGGCGATACAATGAACCGGAGGCTTGGCGTGGACTTTCGCGGTACCCTCGAGGTGCTTGGCCGGCGCTTCGGCGAGCGCGGCTGCACGTGGGCGGTCATCGGCGGCGTGGCCATGGGCTTGTACGGCGTGGTGCGGACCACGGTGGACGTGGATATCCTCCTCGACGGTGCCTTTGCTCCCTGTCTCGACGAGATGCTGGCCGACGTCGGGTACCGCCTGGTGTACCGCTGGGAGGAGAGCTCCCACTTTGCCCCTACCATCCCTGAGCGCTGCCCCTTGGACGTGCTCCACGCCCGCCGGGCCCACACCCGGGCCATGCTGGCCCGGGCCCGCCTCGTGGCCCTGGGCGCCGATGGTCCCTCGGTGCCGGTGGTGGCGGTGGAGGACCTCATCGGTTTGAAGGTGCAGGCCATGGTCAACGACCCGGAGCGGCGGCGGGGGGAGCTGGTGGACATCCGCGCGCTCCTGGAAGCCGCGGTCGCGTCCGGAACCACCTTGGACCGCCGACGCCTCGAGGAGTACTTCGCCCTGTTCGGCGAGCTGGACGAGCTTGCCGAGCTGGTGCAGGGGGTCGAAGGTGCTTTCGCCTGACGAGCGCGAGGCATTCCTCGCCGAGGCGGGGGACGCACGGCGCCGGCTCCTCTTGCGCGAGGCGCGGCGCCGGCAAAGACGGGCGTGCACGCCCGCCGAGGTGCTGGCGTTTCTCTCCCAGGCCGTGGCCCTCTTCGGCACCGGGGGAAAGCGGCGACACCCCCCGCGTCCGGGCGGGCGCTTCGAGCTCTAGCGCGGCGCCGATGGTCGGTGCGGGGAGATTCGGGGCGCCGGGTGCGGCTACCATGCGCGGGTGCGGACCGCCGACTTCGACTACGAGCTCCCGCCGGACGCCATCGCCCAGACAGCCCGGCCACGCGGCACCTCGCGCCTGCTGGTCCTGGACCGCCGCAGCGGCACGGTGCGGGAAAGCCGCATCACCGAGCTGCCCGCCCTCCTCGCTCCGGGCGATCTCCTGCTCACCAACGACGTGCGGGTGGTGCCGGCGCGCCTCACGGGGCACCGGCCGAGCGGTGGCGAGGTGGAGATGCTGCTGGTGCGGCCAACAGGGGAAGGGGTGTGGGAGGTGCTGGCCCGGCCGGCTCGACGGTTGCGGCCGGGAGAACCCATCGCCCTGCGCCACGGCGTGGCCGTCCCCCAGCGGCGGGTCGGGCAGGCGAACTGGCTGGTGGCCTTCGACCCGCCCCTCGACGAGACGCAACTCGAGCGCGCGGGCGAGGTTCCCTTGCCCCCGTACATCCGAAGGCCGCACGGCCCGACCCTCGAGGATCGGAGGCGGTACCAGACCGTGTACGCCACCACCGGCCGGGCGGTGGCGGCACCCACCGCCGGCCTCCACTTCACGGCGGAACTTCTCGCCGCCCTTGCGGCGCGGGGCGTGGAACGGGTGGCGCTGACCCTCCACGTCGGGCCGGGGACCTTCCGACCGGTGCAGGTGGAGGATCCCCGCGACCATGTCCTCGAGCCCGAGGAGTACGAGATCTCGGGCCAGACTGCCGCTGCCCTGAACCGCGCCCTCGCCATGGGTCGGCGGGTGGTGTGCGTGGGGACCACCTCCTGCCGTGCCATCGAGCACGCCCTGGCCGTGGGTGGCGGGAGGGTACGGGCCGGCGCTGCCACCGCCGATCTCTTCATCACGCCTGGCTACCGGTTTCGCGGTACGGGCGCCCTCGTGACCAACTTCCACCTGCCGCGTTCAACGCTGCTCATGCTCGTGGCGGCCCTCGCCGGCCAGGAGGCCACCCTGACCGCCTATCGGGTCGCCATGGCACGGGGATTTCGCTTGTACTCCTTCGGCGACGCCATGCTGGTGCGCTAGGCGGTAAAGAGTGGAGCCGGGATCGGTGCGACCCCGGCTCCCTGCTTCCTTCCCCCCGTGCACCTCGCCGTGGCGAGGCGCGCCAACCGTCTTCCCCGCGCCTTGCCCGGCGCTACTTCTTGCTGGCGGCGTCTCCGGTGGCAGCGCCGTGCAGCTTGACCTCGACCTTCTCTTCCAGGGAGTCGTAGTACTCCTTGAGGATGGCGATCACTTCGGGCTTGGAGAACTCCTTGGGTACCGGCTTGCCCTCGCTCATGAGCTTGCGCAACAGCGTCCCCGACAGGAGCAGGCGGGCACCTCCCTTGTAGTTGCCGTCGTCGTCGATGACCGCCTTGGAATCGTGCGGGCAGGTCTTCATGGAGGCCATGCCGCCGCACTCGTAGCAGTAGAAGGTCCAGTCGAGGGGCAGCGGCTTCAAGACCAGGGCGTCCTTGGGGATCTCGTGGAAGATCTTCTGGGCGTCGAAGGGACCGTAGTAGTCGCCGACACCCGCATGGTCGCGGCCGACGATGAGGTGCGAGCAGCCGTAGTTCTGGCGGAACACCGCGTGCAGGAGCGCCTCGCGGGGCCCGGCGTAGCGCATGTCGAGGGGGTACCCCGCCTGGATCACCCGCTCCTTGCGGAAGTACTTGTTGATGAGGGCGTCGATGGCCTTGACGCGGACGTCGGCCGGGATGTCGCCGGGCTTCAGCTTGCCGACCAGCTGGTGGATGTAGACGCCGTCGCACACCTCGATGGCGATCCACGCCAGGTAGGCGTGGGAGTTGTGCATGGGGTTGCGCAACTGCAACGCCGCCACCGTGGTCCAGCCGCGCTCCTCGAAGGCCTTGCGCGCTTCGGCGGGGCGCTGGTAGAGCCCCTTGAACTGCTCGGGGAAGTAGGACTCCGACAGGACCTTGACCGGTCCGGCCAGGTTCACCTCTGCCTGGGCCATGACCATCTTGACGCCGGGGTGGGCCTCGTCGGTCGTCCGGAACACCTGCTGGCACTCGTGCGCCTGGTCGATGGTGTACTTCTCGGTGACCTTCATGGTGGCCATGAGGGTGTTGGTCTCGGTATCCCAGAGGGCCACCTCCTCCCCGATGGCAATGGAGTCGGCGAGGGCCTTCTCGGCGGAGAGGGTGATGGGGATGGGCCAGAAGAGACCGTTCTTCGAGGGCATCTTCATCTCGTCGCAGACGCCCTTCCAGTCGTCGTAGCCCATGAAGCCGTCGAGGGGGGTGAAGCCGCCGATGCCCATCATGATCAGGTCGCCGGTCTCGCGGCTGGTGAGCGGCACCTTCTTCATGGACGCCGCCCGCGCGATTTCAGCCTTAAGCGCGGGACCCTCGAGGAGCAGTGGCTTGAGTTCCTTGCTGCCATGTGGCGGTACCAGTGTGCTCATTCGCATCCTCCTTCTCGTCGCGGCGCCTTGACGTCGCCGTTCGCGAACCCCTTCGCGCAACCCGCGCCCGGCACGCTGCAGCCAGGGGCACGGTACATAGGTCACGCCGCTTCGCCCGCGGCGCACCCCGAAGCGACGGCCGCGCCGCCGCTTGTACACGCACGCACGAAGTGCAAGAGGTGTACCAGGCAAGCACGCCAAAAGTACTCGTCGCCACGCCGTTTGTCCGGCCCCTGGGAGATCCGCCGCGGTTCGTCGCTGTAACACGCCGGTGGCGATGTTTCGGATGCGTAACAGTGGGGTTGGGCGGCGGCAGGGGTGTGACGCGGGCTCGGCATGCCCAGCGGTGTTTGCCGCGCGCCGCGGACGCGCTAGACTTGCGCGGTTCGGCAGGGAGGCACCGTGCGAAACGCGAGGTGGCTGGTGTCGTGGTTGGTGGTGGGGAGCTTGGCGGCAGGGACGGTGGTGGCTGGAGGCGACGTGGACGAACGGTATCGCTGGAACCTGAACGACCTCTATGCGAGCCAGGAGGCGTTCTTGGCGGCACGGGCGGCGCTGGTGGCGCGGCTCGACGAGGTGGAGCGGGGCAAGGGCACGCTGGCCACCTCGCCGGCGGCGCTCAAGGAGGTCCTCGATGGGGTGTACGCCTTCGCCAAGGAGCTGGCGCGGCTCTTCGCCTACGCGGCCATGCGCTCGGATGAGGACACGCGGGTGAGCGAGAACTTGGCGGCGTTGCAGGAGATGCAGCAACTCGCCACTACCTTTGCCGCCAGGACTTCGTGGATCGCACCGGAGATCCTGGCCATGCCGGCGGGTACGGTGGATGCGTTCCTGGCACGGGAACCTGGCCTCGCCCCCTACGCCTTCTTCCTCAAGGACACCGAGCGCCAGCGGCCCCACACCCTCTCACCCGGCGAGGAGCAACTGCTCGCGGAAGCCGGCATGCTGGCCGCGGCGCCGGCCAACGTCTACGGCATCCTCGCCAACGCGGACATGCCGTTTCCCGAGGTGGTGCTGTCGGACGGCACCAGGGTCCGCCTCGACCAGGCGGCCTACACCAAGTACCGGGCGCTCCCTGCGCGGGCGGACCGCATCCTGGTGTTCAGGGAGTTCTGGAGCACCTTCAAGAAGTTCGAGCGGACCCTCGGGGTCGCCCTCGACGCCCAGATCCGGCGCGACGACTTCTTTGCCCGCTCGCGCCGCTACCCGTCGGCCCTGGCTGCGGCGCTGGCGGCCAGCAACGTCCCCGAAGCGGTGTACCGAACCCTCATTGCCGAGGCCAACCTCGCCCTGCCGACCCTTCATCGGGCCTTCGCCTTGCGCGGGAAACTCCTCGGCATCGAGGATCTCGCCTACCACGACATCTATCCGCCCTTGGTTCCCGACTACAAGGCCCACTTCCCCGTGGAAAAGGGCATGGCGCTGGTGCTCGAGGCCGTGGCGCCGCTGGGCGAGGCGTATGTCGAGGTGACGCGAACGGGGTTTGCCTCGCGGTGGATCGACTTTTTCCCCCGGCCGGGGAAGCGTTCCGGCGCCTACTCGCAAGGGGCGGCCTACGACGTGCACCCGTACGTGCTGATGAACTACAACGAGGACTACGAGAGCGTCTCGACACTGGCCCACGAGTGGGGGCACACCATGCACTCCTACCTGGCCAACCGGGCGCAACCGTATCCCACGGCCGACTACTCGATCTTCGTCGCCGAGGTGGCCTCCACCTTCAACGAGGCGCTGCTCCTGGAAAAGATGCTCCAGCACGCGAGCAGCGACCAGGAGCGACTGTTTCTCCTCGGGTCCTACCTGGAAGGTCTGCGGGGCACCTTCTTCCGGCAGACCATGTTCGCCGAGTTCGAGCTCGAGACCCACGAGGCGGTGGCCCGGGGCGAGGCGTTGACCGGGGCCAGGCTGAGCGAGATGTACGGCGCGCTGCTTCGGCGCTACCACGGCCACGACGCCGGGGTGGTGCGCATCGACGACCTCTACACCGTGGAGTGGGCGTACATCCCCCACTTCTATCGCAACTTCTACGTCTACCAGTACGCCACATCCCTCGCCGCATCGGCGCTCCTCGCCCAGGAGGTCCTCGCCGGCACGCCGGGCGCGCGGGAACGGTACCTTTCTCTGTTGCAGGCGGGCGGCTCGCGCTACCCCTACGAGCTGCTCAAGGAGGCGGGGGTCGACCTGGCCTCGCCGGCGCCCTACCGAGCGCTCATGGCTCGCATGAACTGGGCGATGGACGAGATCGAGAAGCTCGTGCCTCGCACGCAGGCGGCCGGCGTCGAGCCCCGGGCGAAGGCCGCGCCGTAGCCCGCGACCCATTCGGGCGCCGCGGCGATCCTCGACGACGGGATCGCGGCAATAGTTCCCCGCGGGGCATCGTCCGCCGCAGCCGTCATCCACGGGCGCGCAGTAGTTGTTGGGAGGAGGGCACGACGGCGTGCAGACCCTCACGCATTCGTTGTTGACGCACTTCGCGCCTTCGGGGCAGCTTGTCCCGGTTATCGTCACCTCGCTCACGGTGCCTGAAGAGCAGAGGGTGAACTTCGCCGTCATGCCGCAGGCGACGTCAGCCGCGGACGGGTTCGAGGCGCACGCGACGCACCTTCCGGCGCTGCAGACCTGGCTTGCGTCGCACTTCGTCCCGGCCACCTGGACAATGCTCCCGGAGGAGCAGCGAGTGTACGAAGCCGGCGATGACGCACAAGGAACGTCAGCCGCGGCAGGAATTTCGTTCACGCACGCGACGCAGCCCGAGGAGGTGCAGGTTTTCCCTGTGCCGCATTTCGTGCCTGTCACCGTGCCGGTGGTGCCGGTGCAGAGGGTGTAGGACTGCTGCGTATTGCACACGACAGTCGAGGCCTCGGGGGCTGATGAGACGCACGCGACGCAGCCCGAGGAGGTGCAGGTTTTCCCTGTGTCGCATTTCGTGCCTGTCACCGTGCCAGTGGTGCCGGTGCAGAGGGTGTAGCCCTGCGACGTGCCGCACGGCACCTCAGCGGCGAGCGGCGCCGAGGAGGTGCAGGTGACGCAGCTGGTGCCGGAGAGGACGGTGCCGCTCGGGCACTTGCAGACGCCAGCGTCGCACGTCTGCTGCGCCGAGGGGCAGGTGCCGCAGGAGCCGGTGCAGCCATCGCTGCCGCAGCTCTTCCCGGCGCAGTTGGGCGTACAGGCTGCTTTGCAGTCGAGCGAGCAGCTCGTCTCCGTCTCACCACACATAACCCTATCGCACCGCCCATCGCCGCAACGACAGAAGGAGCCGCCGCCACCAAGGAGAACACACTGGCAGTTGCGGCAGATGAAGCCGTCGTCGCATGGATTGCTCTGGGAACATCCTCCGGTTCCCTCGCAGGGGTCACAGACTTCCCCTGGTGGACAAGTCGCCTGTGAAAGCGTCAATTGCAGGAGTAGCATGGCGATGATACAGGCAAGGAGATTCCACCTCTTCCTCATAGGAGCCGGTCACGAAGATTTGAATTAATAAAGGTTTAGTTCGGCAGCGTCGCCTTGGTGGCGGTGCGGAACTCGTCGAACTCCTGTTCCGGCATGCCGAAGAGCGTTTGTGTGATGTTGTTTTGGATGTAGAGAGTGGTGTTATTGCCGGCGAGCGATGTGCCGCGGTCGTCGAACACTATCTTCTGAATTTCCGGATTTGAGGGGCTGGTAACGCCGTCAAAGTACTTCGGCCACGCCGCTCGCCATGTCGCCGCGTCATATATTTGCGTGCCGAAAGTGGTATGAGCAGCCCAGTTGCTCACGAGGTCGAGGTTGGCCATGATGAACGCCTTCGCATCTTCATAGGTTGCGACGTACCCGTCCTTCTCCGCCGTCACCGTGTAGCTGTTGCCGGTGGTGGTGCGGAGGAAGTCGTGGCCCTCCTCGTCGCGGACGACAACGCGAAGGGAGGGGTTGGCCGTGTAGGCAACGAGGGGGGTGAAGCTGTCTTGGAAGTCGTAGGTGTTGGTGCCGTTCCCCTGCTTCACCTCCTCAGGGGTGCCGTCGCTGTTCAGGTCGTAGCCGACCGTCAAGACGACGGTGCCGGTGCGCGATACGACGCGTGCGCGCTCGGTGTACGGGTCGTTCACCTCGCCCTGGTCGGGCAGGACGCGATACTCGATTCTGTCGAGCAGCCGGACGATCGTCCCTTCGTCCGTCGCCGGGTCTTGGCTTTCCGGCTTCAGGTTGTCCACGACGGACAAGTAGAGGTAGGCGCGTATCGGGGAGGAGCCGCCGTCGACGCCGACGGTGACGGTGAGGATGTCGCCCGTGTTCGCCTGCACCCCGCCCAGAGCCGTTGACACTGGGCTGTACTGGAAGCTCTGCTCGGTGAACCCGGCGCTGCCGCCGGTGATGAGCTGGCTGTGGGTGTCGCTCAGCGTCCAGCTGAGCGTCCCTTGGCCGCGGACGAGGCCGCCGAAGTTGACCCGCTTCGTCGTCGTGTCGGGCAAGACGAAGATGACCTTGTCGCCGCGTTCCGCCCAGCGCGCATCCTCGGCGAGGAGGACGGGGTAGCCCTGGCCTTGCTGCGTCCCGTCAGCAGACTGGTTGTACGTGTAGGTCGTGCTCCACGCGAGGGGCTGCGTGCTCGACACCTGGAGCCAGTTCACCCCGGTCACGGGGGCGAGCACGTCGGCGAGGGAGAAGGAGTCGCCCGGGGCGACAGACACCTGGTAGGAGGCATCGCCGGGCTGGGCCGGCCGGCCGCGCGGATGAACGACCACCGTGACGACCGCAGCCTCGCTCCCCGCATTCATCGCCCGTTCGTCGCTCCGCCACTGGCTCTGGTTCGTCCCAGCAGCCTGGGCGTGGACCGGGATGATGTACTCGACACCGGCCGCTTGCGCCGTGTAGGGCAGGAAGGTGCTCGCCAGGGCTGCGCCTGCAAGTGCGAGTTTCGAGAAGAGGCCTGCGCGCTTCCTCGGCTTCAAGCCGCGGGCTCGGTTCTCGGCTGCCACTTGCTCGAGGAAGGCTGTGGTTTCGGGGTCTGCTTTTCTTACACTTGCTGCGCTCTGCTCGACGACCGCGTCGAGCCCTGTCTTGGAGCGTGAAGGGGCTGTGCTCGTCTGAGTCCACATGGGGGCACCTCCGGTGCGTATGATAGCTGTTTCTAAGGCCTGCTCCTTTAAATAGTTTGCGGTTGCTGACTACTTGGAGGTGGTGAAAGGGAGTTGCGGGGTGGTTGCTATAGGGACACGACGTGTGGGAACGGCCGGAAGCACGCGACGTCAGCCGCAGGAGGAATGGCATGCACGCACGCGACGCAGCCCGAGGAGGTGCAGGTCTGGCCGTCGGGGCATTTCGTCCCGGTGCCTGTGCAGGTGCCGCACCCGTTCGTCGGCGCGATTGCTTGGTTGCACGGCGTCGTGGCGGCGTCGCACGCAGGGGCGATATCCTCGTACGTGCACTGCCCGTTCACGCAACGGGCCGTCTTGCACTCTTGCGCCGGGCACGAAGCGTCGGAAGCGCACCCGTTCGCCACGCAACTCCCCGCCTGACACGTCCCAGGCTTGCCGTCGGCGGTGGTGCAGATGACAGAGGAGCGCGGTTCATGGACGCACACCCCAGAGGTATCGCACTTGTCATCACTACACGGGTTCCCGTCCTCGGGGCACGTCGCAGGCGTGCATTTCGCCACGCACGATCCCGCGGAGCAGACC
>FWPV01001290.1_pt1 | contig 70891 bp, 60 predicted proteins | sample 2228371 | NCBI WGS metagenome assembly FWPV01 (sample SAMEA103939776, study PRJEB20133) | metagenome
GTGTGGGGCTTCCCCATGTGAAAGTAGGTCACCGCCAAGCACCTATCCCATAAACCCCCAGTCATCTGACTGGGGGTTTTTCTTTGGCGGCATCCAAAAGTTTTTTGCCTGTCCGATACCCTCTCGCGGGCCTGTGGCATCTGGCCGTTCGGCCTGTCCTGGCGCCGTTCCTGCCTTTTTTCCCCATCTTCTCCACGTTTATCTACAGGCTTGTGCACAGGTCTATACACATCATGTAGTGCTTGACGGTGGCCATTGGCACTATATGATGTGTTTTGTGGTTTCGTTTGGAGATGACGTGATGACCCCTGGCGCTTCGACTTCCAGTCCCGATCAAAAGACCCCTTCTGCCCTCGTGGCGACCGCGTCTGCGGTCGAGGCCGTGCTGCCTGCGCCGGGTCAGTTTCGCGTGATCCGCCGTAACGGCAAGGTCACGAGCTTTGACGCGAGCAAGATCAGTGTGGCCGTGACCAAGGCCTTCCTGGCCGTTGAGGGGGGCTCGGCGGCAGCCTCCATGCGCATTCACGAAACCGTGGCAGCGCTGACCGAGACGGTGGTCGCCGCGCTCAAGCGCCGTTCCCCGGGCGGCGGCACCTTCCACATCGAGGACATCCAGGATCAGGTTGAACTGGCCCTGATGCGCGAAGGGCATCACAAGGTTGCACGGGCCTACGTGCTTTACCGTGAGGCCCGAGCGCGCGAGCGTGCCGAGGAAATGGGGCAGGAGGCTGAAGCGGCTCCGGAAGCTCGATCCCTCAATGTGACCCTGCTCGACGGCACCATTGTGCCGCTGGACATGGGGCGGATGCGCACCCTGGCCAGCGAGGCCTGTGCCGGCCTGGAGGGTACGGAGGCTGCCCTGGTGCTCGAGGAAACCCTGCGCAACCTGTACGACGGGGTATCCGAGAAGGAGGTGAGTGCCGCCCTGGTGATGAGCGCGCGCACCCTGATCGAGAAGGAGCCGAACTACTCCTTCGTCGCCGCCCGCCTGCTGATGGACCAGCTGCGCACCGAGGCATTGACCTACCTCAACCTGACCCCCAGTCATGCCACCCAGGCCGAGATGGGGCAGCGTTACGGCGAGGCTTTCCGTGCCTTCATCCTCCGGGGTGTGGAGCACGAGCTGCTCGATCCGGAGTTGCGTAGCTATGACCTTGAGCGCCTGGGCAAGGCGCTGGATGCGTCGCGCGACCTGCAGTTCACCTACCTTGGCCTGCAGACCCTGTACGACCGCTATTTCATCCACCACCAGGGCCACCGCATCGAACTGCCGCAGGTCTTCTTCATGCGCGTGGCGATGGGGCTTGCGATCAACGAGATCGACCGCGAGGCGCGCGCGATCGAGTTCTACCAGCTGCTGTCCTCGTTCGATTTCATGAGCAGCACCCCGACCCTGTTCAACTCCGGCACCCTGCGTCCGCAGCTCTCCAGCTGCTACCTGACCACCGTGCCAGACGACCTCGACGGCATCTTCGGCGCCATCAAAGACAATGCCTTGTTGTCCAAGTTTGCCGGCGGACTGGGCAACGACTGGTCCCGCGTGCGCGCCCTCGGCTCCCACATCAAGGGCACCAACGGCAAGTCGCAGGGCGTAGTGCCCTTCCTCAAGGTGGCCAACGACACCGCCGTCGCGGTCAACCAGGGCGGCAAGCGCAAGGGCGCCGTGTGCGCCTACCTCGAGACCTGGCACCTGGACATTGAGGAATTCCTCGACCTGCGCAAGAACACCGGTGACGACCGGCGTCGTACCCACGACATGAACACCGCCAACTGGATCCCGGACCTGTTCATGAAGCGCGTGGTCGAGGAGCAGGATTGGACCCTATTCTCGCCGGCGGACTGCCCGGACCTGCACGACCTGACCGGCCAGGCCTTCGAGAAGCGCTACACCGAGTACGAGCGCATGGCCGACGAAGGCCGCCTCAAGCTGTTCAAGCGCATCCCGGCGGTGCAGCTGTGGCGCAAGATGCTCTCGATGCTGTTCGAGACCGGCCACCCGTGGATCACCTTCAAGGATCCGTGCAACATCCGCTACACCAACCAGCACGCGGGCGTGGTGCACTCGTCCAACCTGTGCACCGAGATCACCCTGCACACCAACGACCATGAGATCGCGGTGTGCAACCTTGGCTCGATCAATCTCGCCCAGCACGTGGACGAGGACGGCCTCGACATGCAGAAGCTGGAGCGCACCATCCGCACCGCCATGCGCATGCTCGACAACGTGATCGAGTACAACTACTACGCCGTACCGCAGGCGCGTAACTCCAACCTGCGCCACCGCCCGGTCGGCCTCGGCATCATGGGCTTCCAGGACGCCCTGTATCGCCTGCATCTGCCGTACGCCTCGCAGGATGCGGTCGAGTTTGCCGATACCTCGATGGAAGCCGTCAGCTACTTTGCCATCCAGGCCTCCTCCGAGCTCGCCGAGGAGCGCGGCAAGTATCACAGCTACGACGGCTCCCTGTGGAGCAAGGGCATCCTGCCGATCGACTCCATCGACCTCCTTGAGCAGGGGCGCGGCGGCTACCTCGAGCAGGACCGCAGCCAGACCCTCGATTGGGCCGGTCTGCGCCAGCGCGTGAAGAAGCACGGCATGCGCAACTCGAACGTCATGGCGATCGCGCCGACCGCGACCATCTCCAACATCTGCGGCGTGAGCCAGTCGATCGAGCCGACCTACCAGAACCTGTTCGTGAAATCGAACCTGTCCGGCGACTTCACCGTGGTCAACCCGTACCTTGCGGCGGACCTCAAGAAGCTCGGCCTGTGGGACGAGGTCATGGTCAACGACCTCAAGTACTTCGACGGCAGTGTGCAGCCCATTGACCGCGTGCCCGAGAAGCTCAAGCAGCTCTATGCCACCGCGTTCGAGATCGACCCGCGCTGGCTGGTCGAAGCCGGCTCCCGCCGCCAGAAGTGGATCGATCAGGCCCAGTCCCTGAATCTGTACATGGCCGAGCCGTCGGGGCCGAAGCTCGACAACCTGTACAAGCTCGCCTGGGTGCGTGGTCTTAAGACCACCTATTACCTGCGTGCGATGGGCAAGACCCACATCGAGAAGACCACCCTGACCAAGCTCGACGGCAAGCTGCGCGGCGTGAGCGCCGAGGCCGGCGAGCTGGTCATGCCGAAGGCCTGCTCGATTCTCGACCCCACCTGTGAGGCCTGCCAGTAAGGCGGGCCGGATTGGAGGACATCATCATGCTGAACTGGGACGACCCCATTCCCGGCAAGAAATCCACCCCGGCTGCGGCGGAACCCTCCGCCGCTCCGGTCCCCCCGGCCGTGGTCGACGCCGCGCTGCGGATGCACGACTTGGATACGCGTGCCCACGACGAACACCATGCCGCGAGTGGCCTTGACTCCATCGCAACCGGCGCCGGGCGCGTCAACGTCTCCGAGAAGCGCATCATCAACGCCACGGCGGACGTCAACCAGCTGCTGCCGATGAAGTACACCTGGGCGTGGGAGAAATACCTCGCCGCGTGCAACAACCACTGGATGCCGACCGAGGTCTCCATGCAGGCCGACATCGCCCTGTGGAAGAGCCGCGATGGCCTCACCCCGGACGAGCGCGCCATGGTACTGCGTAACCTCGGCTTCTTCGCCACCGCGGAGAGCTTGGTCGCCAACAACATCGTGCTCGCCATCTACAAGAACATCACCAACCCCGAGTGCCGCCAGTACTTGCTGCGCCAGGCCTTCGAGGAGGCGATCCACACCCACACCTTCCAGTACATCGTCGACAGCCTCGGCCTGTCCGAGGGCGAAGTGTTCAACATGTACCGCGAGGTGCCCTCCATCACCGCCAAGGATGCGTGGGCGCTCAAGTACACCAAGGGCCTGATGAATGGCGACTTCGACACCAGCACCACCGAGGGCGCGCAGAACTTCCTGCGTGACCTGGTCGCGTTCTACGTGGTGTTCGAGGGCATGTGGTTCTACACCGGCTTCGCTCAGATCCTGAGCCTCGGCCGCCGCAACAAACTGACCGGCATCGCCGAGCAGTACCAGTACATCATGCGTGACGAGTCGATCCACCTGAACTTCGGCATCGACGTCATCAACACCATCCGCCTGGAGAATCCGCAGCTATGGACCGCGGCGTTCCAGGCCGAGGTGCTGGAGATGCTGCGCACCGCCTGCGAGCTTGAGGTCGCTTATGCCCGTGACACCATGCCGCGCGGCCTGCTGGGCCTGAACGCGGAGATGTGCGAGGAGTACATGCACTTCATCACCAACCGCCGCTGCAACCAGCTCGGCCTGCCGGAGCTGTATGTTGGTGCGACCAACCCCTTCCCGTGGATGAGCGAGGTCATCGATCTGAAGAAGGAGAAGAACTTCTTCGAGACCCGGGTGACGGAATACCAGACGGGTGGGGCGTTGAGCTGGGACTGACACCGAGGAGCGCAAAGAGAAGGCCGGGGAAACCCGGCCTTCGTTTTTTCCTCGGCAGGGCGGGCAGCCGCAGGGGCGACGTTGAGGGGGAAGACGGACATCCCCCCTCGGCCAGAAGAGCCATCTGCTATATGAGTAAAGCTTGCTTCACCTCAGGATTCCAGTCATGACCATCATCGGCATCGATCTTGGCACATCCAACTCTGCGGCCGCCGTGCTGCGCGGCGGGCGCCCGGTCATCATCCCCAGCGCGGAGGGCATCAGCCTTGGCGGCAAGGCCTTCCCGAGCTATGTCGCCATCACCGCGGACGGACAGATGCTGGTGGGCGAGCCGGCCCGGCGTCAGGCGACGGCCAACCCTGAAGGCACCGTCACCGCCTTCAAGCGCATGATGGGGCGGCGGGAGAAGATTCGGCTGCGTGACAAGCTGTTCAGCCCGGAGGAGCTGTCTGCCTTCCTGCTGCAGAAGATCAAGCGCGACGCGGAGGCTTTCCTTGGCGAGAAGGTGGAGAAGGCGGTAGTGACCGTGCCGGCCTATTTTGACGACAACCAGCGCAGTGCCACCAAGGATGCCTGCCGGATCGCAGGGCTGGAGGTGGTGCGGCTGGTCAACGAGCCGACCGCCGCCTCGCTGGCCTATGGCCTTGACCGGCTGGGCGAGGAACTCAGGATCGCGGTCATCGACTTCGGCGGTGGCACCCTGGATGTCACCATCATGGAGTTCGGCAAGGGGGTGTTCGAGGTGAGGGCCACCTCGGGCGACACCCAGCTCGGTGGCACGGACATGGACCGGCGGCTGTTCGAGCACCTGGCCGAGCGCTTCCGGCAGGAGAGCGGGCTGGACGTGAGCGTTGACGAGAAGGCCACAGCCCGCCTGCGCGAGGCGGCGGAGGTGGCCAAGATCGAACTCTCCACGGCCACCACGGCCCACATCAGCCTGCCCTACCTGATGGCGAGGGAAGGGCAGCCGGTGCATCTGGAGATGGACCTGACCCGCGCGGAGCTGGAGCGGGTGGTGCGCCCGGTGGTGGAGCGCTGCCGTCCATCGCTGGAGCAGGCGCTCAAGGATGCGAATCTTACGCCGAAGGACATCGACCGCATCGTCTTCGTCGGCGGACCCACCCGCATGCCGGTGGTGCGCGAATACTTCGAGGGCTTCTTTGGCCGCAAGGCGGAGATGGGTATCGACCCCATGGAGTGCGTGGCGAGTGGTGCCGCCATCCAGGCGGGCGTGCTCTCGGGCGAGGTTTCCGACATCGTGCTCGTGGACGTAACGCCGTTGACCCTCGGGGTGGAGACCCTCGGCGGGGTAGCCACGCCGCTCATCGCACGCAATACCCCCATCCCGGTGAAGAAGACGGAGGTGTTCACCACCGCGGCGGACATGCAGACCGCAGTCACCATCCACGTCGTCCAGGGTGAGCGTCCGATGGCCGCGGACAACACCAGCCTCGGCCAGTTCAACCTCGAGGGGCTCATTCCCGCACCGCGCGGCGTGCCGCAGATCGAGGTGACCTTCGACATCGACGCCAGCGGCATCCTGAACGTGAGTGCACAGGACAAGGCCACCGGCAAGTCGCAGTCCATCCGCATCACCGGTTCCACCCGCCTGCCCGAGGGCGAGAAGGAGCGCATGGTCAGGGAGGCGGAGAAATACGCCGAGGAGGACAGGAAGCGGCGCGAGGCGGCCGACCGGCTCAACCGGGCGGATGCGAGCTGCTACCAGGCCGAGCGCATGCTGGCGGACTACGGTGACCGCCTGACCGCGGAGCTGAAGCAGCGCATCGAGGCTGCGCTGCGCGAGACCCGCGAGGCGATTGGCAAGAAGGATGCCCAGCTCGCCATGGCCAGGGCGGATGCCCTCGAGGCCGTGCTCAAGGAGGCCGGGACCGTCCTGTATGCCCAGACTCCTGGTGCCTACAAGGCCACCGCGGGGGAAAAGGCCCCTCCCGGGGCCGAGGCGGGTGGGGCCACGCCCGTCGGCGGGCGGGTGGTGGATGCGGAGTTCAAGGAGGCCAAGTGATGTCAGTCCTCGGCGGGCGGGATGCCCATGGCTGAGTCCCGGCGCGACTACTACGAGGTCCTGGGCGTGGCGCGCGACGCCGACGCCAAGGCCATCAAGGACGCCTTCCGCGCGCTCGCCCTCAAGTACCATCCCGACCGCAACAAGGCCCCGGACGCCGAGGCACGCTTCAAGGAGATCGCCGAGGCCTATGCCGTGCTCTCCGACCCGGCCAAACGGGCCGAATACGATGCACGCGGCCATGCCGGGGTGGCGGGCTTCAGCGCCGAGGACCTGTTCGGTGGCATCGACTTCGAGGACCTGCTCTCGGGGTTTGGCTTGGGTCCTGGGGCGGACATCTTCGCGCGCTTCTTCGGCGGGCGAGGGCGACGGGGGCCGGCGCCCGGCGAGGACCTGCAGATTCGCCTGGTTGTGCCGCTGGAGCGGATCCTGACGGGGGGCGAGGAGATGGTGCGCTACCCCCGTCCGGTCACCTGCCCGACCTGCCACGGCTCGGGTGCCAAACCCGGAACCGAGCCACGGGCCTGTCCCGATTGTGGCGGCAGCGGGCGCAAGGTGGTCTCGCGTAAGGAGGGCGGGGTGAGCTTTCAGCAGATCACCCCCTGCCCGAGGTGCCAGGGGCGCGGGAGGATCATCGACCATCCCTGCCCAACCTGCGGCGGGCGGGGGGTGGTGGACAAGGAGGAGCGCATCGAGGTGCGCATCCCTCCGGGGGCCGAGGAAGGGATGGCGCTGCGCATTCCCGGCAAGGGCCTCCCCAGCGCGGACGCCGGGGGGACAGCGGGGGATCTGTATGTCGTCATCCAAACCCTTCCCGATCCTCGCTTCGAGCGCCTGGGAGCCGACCTCGGGCGCACGGAGACGATCGGGGTGGCGGAGGCTGCCCTGGGGACCACGCTGCGCGTACCCACCCTGGAGGGCGCGGTCGACGTCAGCGTGCCGCCGGGCACCCAGCCCGATGCCGTCCTGCGCCTGCGGGGCAAGGGGCTGCCGGTGTTCGGCAGCAAGGGGCGGGGGGACATGCTCGTGCGCGTACAGGTGCGGGTGCCGGAGCGCCTCTCGCCCAAGGAGCGGAAACTCTACGAGGAGCTGCTTGCCCTCGGCCGCCGGGGGTGAAGGGGCAGCCGGGGGTCAGGCTGTCGTCTCTATCGCCGGCTGCCCTGGCCGGCCGCCGAGACATGCCTCGATTTCGCTGCGTACCAGGGTCTCCTTCTCCTCCAGCGCCGCGACCAGCCGGTCCAGCTCGGCCCGGTGGGCGCGGATGATCTCACGCGCGGCCTCCTCGGCCCTCTTCAGCAGGGACTGCACCGCCTCGTCCATCGCTTGGGCAGCGTGCTCGCTGTAGCGACGGGGTTGGGCGATCTCAAGGCCGAGGAAGGGATGCTCGTCGCTCTCGCGCAGGTCCATGGGGCCGATCTCGCGCGACATGCCCCAGCGGCCGACCATGGCACGGGCGAGCTGGGTGGCCTGGCGGATGTCGTCATCCGCCCCGGAGCTCACGTTGCCGAGCACGGTCTCCTCGGCCCCGCGCCCGGCGAGGATCACCGCCAGGCGGTCGAACAGGTAGTCCTCGGGCAGGGTGTGGCGCTCGGTCTCGGGCAGCTGGTGGGTGCCGCCGAGGGCCCGTCCGCGCGGGATGATGGTCACCTTGTAGAGTGGGTCGGCATGGGGCAGAAAGTGGGCCACGAGGGTGTGGCCGGCCTCGTGCACCGCCAGGCGGTGGCGCTCCTCGGGCTGGATCACGAGCGAGCGCACCCCGCCGAGCAGGACCTTGTCGCGCGCCTCATCGAAATGCTTCATGCGCACCTGCTCCTCGTTGTCACGCGCGGCGAGGATGGCGGCCTCGTTGACCAGGTTTTTGAGATCTGCGCCGGAGAAGCCGGGGGTTCCCGCAGCGATCCGGTCGAGATCCACGTCCCCGGCGACCGGGATCTTGCGCAGGTGCACCCTGAGGATGGCGACGCGGTCCTTGCGGTCCGGCAGCTCCAGGGTGACGTGGCGGTCGAAGCGGCCGGGGCGCAGCAGGGCGGGATCGAGGATGTCGGGACGGTTGGTCGCAGCCAGCACGATCACCGCCTCGCGGCCGGTGAAACCGTCCAGTTCGGCGAGGATCTGGTTGAGGGTCTGCTCGCGCTCGTCGTGTCCGCCGCCGAGGCCCGTGCCGCGGGTGCGGCCGATGCTGTCCAGCTCGTCGATGAAGACGATGGCGGGGGCGTTTTCCTTGGCGGCCTTGAACAGGCGGCGCACCCGCGAGGCGCCCACGCCGACGAAGATCTCGATGAACTCGGAGGCCGAGATGCTGTAGAACGGCACGCCCGCCTCACCGGCGAGGGCCTTGGCGAGCAGGGTCTTGCCGGTGCCGGGGGCCCCCATCAGCAGCACACCCTTGGGCACCTCGGCCCCCAGGCGGCGGAAGCGGTCGGGATCGCGCAGGTATTCCACCAGTTCCGCCACCTCGCGCTTGGCGTTGTCCTGGCCGGCGACATCCTCGAAGTTGATCTCGGGTACCTCGGCACGTTTCACCGCGCCCTCGAGAAAGCCTTTCAGATCCCCGCCGCCGAGGCCGGTGAGCGTGCGCTGGGTACGCTGGTAGATCCAATAGAAGAACAGAAACAGAAGCATCCAGGGAAGAAATGCGGCCGCCAGGGTCAGCAGGCCGCCCGGCTGCTCGTCCGCCTCCACGCTGAGGGGCACGCCCTTCTCTTCCAGCAGCGGCAGCAGCGTCTCGTCGCCCAGGTCGGGCAAACGGGTGGAGACCTTCTGGATGAGGGCGCCCTGCGGGCCGAGGGGATGGGGCGCGGCGAGACGACCTTGGGCCTCCTTGCCGCGCAGCAGGACCTCGGCCATCGCCCCATCGCGCACCAGCGCCTTGAACTGCGTGTAGGGCACGGCCTGCACCGGCTCCAGGGGGGGCGTGCGTATGATGAGCCAGGCGAGGGCCAGCAGGAGCAGGGCGAGCGCGAGGGAGTGCATCCAGCGCGGCGGGGCGCTCGTGGGCAGGGGTTCGCTCATCGATTCATGCGCCATGGTTAGGGTTAGGTTGAGTCTAGCAGCCGCCGTTGACGGCACCACGACATGGCGGAGTGTTCGGTCGCCTGCTATAGGAAAAAGAGGGATGAGCGTCTGTCTCGCAGCGCCTTTCCTCGCGCCGGATAATTCGACCATTTGTTGAGGGCGTCACCATGGCCAAAGAAGAGAAGCAGAAAGGTACGGAAGTCGCAGTGCGTAAAGAGCCCCCCGTCCGGGCTCTTACTCCGTTCGAGGAGATGGAGCAGCTGTTCGAGTCCTTTTTTCCGCGCCGGGGCTGGATGCGGCCGCTGTGGGAGCGGCCGATGTGGGGCGAGATGATGGCCACCATGGAGGCGCGCTTCCCGAAGATGGATGTCATCGACCGGGAAGGCGAGGTTGTGGTACGCGCTGAGCTCCCTGGCTTCAGCAAGGATGAGATCGAGGTGTCCCTGATGGGCGAGGATCTCGTCATCAAGGGGGCCAGCCGGCATGAGAAGGTCGCGGACGAGAAGGGGCGTTACCACCGGCGCGAGATCAGCAGTCAGTCGTTCGAGCGCAGCATCACCCTGCCCGCCGCGGTGGACGCGGAGAAGGCGACCTCCAGCTTCAAGGACGGCGTGCTCGAGCTGACTCTGCCCAAGCGGGAGAAGGTCAAGCAGCACAAGATCGCCATCGGCTGACGGCTGGCTGATGTGCACCCGGCTTGCCCGAGAGGGGGCCGGGTTTTCTTAGTGCTTCGAGGAGGGCCTGATGCGTGAGAGTTTCCGTCACGGCCTTCGAGTTATCCTTCTCGGGTTAGCCATATTGGCATGGCCCGTCATCGGAGCCGGAGAGGATGAGGGCCCCGTCTGGGTTGATCAGGGCGCGGATGGTCAGATGCGTGTCCATCTCTACCTGTTCTGGTCCACGCACTGTCCCCACTGCCTGGAAGCCTTGCCGTTCGTGCAGGGGCTGCGGGATGACCATCCCTGGCTGGTGGTCCATGCCCACGGCCTGAGCGGGCATCCCGAGAACAACGCGCTGTACGAGCGCATGGCGCGCTCCGTGGGGCGAGAGGCCCGCAGCGTCCCTGCCTTCCTGTTCTGCGAGCGGATGGAGACGGGCTTCGACCGTCCGGAAACCACGGGGGCCCTGCTGGTGGAGGCGCTGCAGGCATGCCGCCAGCGCGCCGAGGCTGGTCTCCCGCTGGCTGACGGCCCCAGCGACTTCGCCCTTGCCGGCCTGGGCATTGACCCGCGGCCCCTGTCCCTGCCGGTGCTGACGGTGGTGCTGGCGCTGCTCGACTCGTTCAATCCCTGCGCCTTCTTCGTCCTGTTCTTCCTGCTCAGCCTGCTCGCCCGCGCGGGTGGACGCCGGCGCATGCTGCTGGTGGGCGGGCTGTTCGTGACCATCTCCGGTGTGATCTATTTCCTGTTCATGAGCGCCTGGCTGAACCTGTTCCTGGTCATCGGCCACCTGCGCTGGATCACGCTGGCGGCGGGTCTGGTCGCCCTGACCATCGCCGTGCTCGACATCAAGGACTTCTTCTTCCTCGGCCGTGGCCCCTCTGCCAGCATCCCGGCAGGCGCCAAGCCGGGTCTTTTCCGGCGCATGCGCGAACTGGTGGGGGCGGATCGCCTGTCCACGGTGTTGCTCGCCACCCTGGTGCTGGCAGTGAGCGCCAACACCTATGAACTTTTGTGCACGGCGGGCTTCCCCATGGTCTTCACTCGCCTGCTGACCCTTGAGGGGGGCGGTCAGCTTGGTTATACGCTCTACCTCGTTCTCTACAACCTGGTCTATGTCCTGCCGCTGTTCGCCATCGTCGCCGTCTTCGCCTTCACGGTGGGGGCGCGCAAGCTGACCGAGGAGGAAGGGCGCGGCCTTAAGCTTGTCTCCGGTTTGATGCTGCTGGAGCTCGGTCTGGTGCTGCTGCTCGCCCCGCGGCTGCTGAGCAGTCTGTGGGTGGCGACTGGGCTGGTCGTCAGTGCGTTGCTGGCCGGCCTGCTGCTCTACCGCTGGCGGCTTCGTCAGGGGGCCCGGGCGTGATCGATCGGCGGGCGAGAGGAGCGGTCCTGCTCGCCCTGGCCCTGGTGCTGGGCGGCTGCAGCCCCGCCTGGCGGGATGCCCGGCAGTTTCTCGCGGATCTGGCGGCGCCGGTGGCGACGGATGCCGGGACGGCCCGCGAAAGGGTGGACTACGCGGTGGACGAACGGTCCTATATGGGAGATATCTATCGCCCCGGGGGCGTGCCGCAGGCAGGCGTCGTGCTGGTGCCGGGTGTGGCGGAGCAGGGGCGTGACGACCCGCGCCTGATCGGCTTTGCGCACGCCCTGGCCCGCACGGGATTTCTCGTCCTGGTACCCGAGATCGGCAACCTGAGGGGGTTCAGGATCCGGCCGGAGGATGCGCAGGTGGTGGCCGATGCCTTCAGTCATCTGCGCCGCCGGCCAGAACTGCCCGCTGATCGCCGCGGCGGCGTCGTCGCCTTCAGCTATGCGGCGGGTCCCGCTGTACTGGCGGCCATGCGGCCGGAGCTGCGGGACGGGGTCGATTTCGTCGTGGCCATCGGCGGCTACTTCGACTTGCCCTTGGCGCTGGCCTATTTCACCACGGGCCATGTTCGCGAGGACGGAGGGTGGTCCTACCGCCCGCCGAGCCGTTACGGCAAGTGGGTGTTCGTGCTCGGCAACCTCGACCGGCTGAGCTTCCCGGAGGACCGGCGCCTGCTGGCCTGGGTCGCCCGTGATCGCCTGGCCAACGGCGGCCAAGTGCCGGCGGGTCTCGAACAGGGCCTGGGCGAGGAGGGGCGGGCCATCCTGGCCCTGCTGACCAATACCGACCCGGAGGCAGTGCCCGGCCTCATCGCTTCCTTGCCTCCGGCGATGCGCGGGGATCTGGATTCCCTCGACCTGGCCAGCAAGGACCTGTCACAGCTGCGCAGCCACCTGATCCTGGTGCACGGCATCGACGATGACCTGATCCCCAGTGAGCAGAGCGTGGCCTTTGCGGCGGCCTTGCCGCGCGGGCAAGCTGAGCTTTATCGGGTGGACGGCCTCTCCCACGTCGACCTGGTGCCGGAGAATCTCGACCGCTGGCAGCTTCTGCGTGCCATCCACGCACTGATGCTCCAGCGCCAGCCGCGCCGTCCCCCCTGAGGCCTCCTCGCTTGTGCGGGGGCTGGGACAGGAGGCCGGCTGCATTGCGCAGCTTCTCCGAGGTCTGCAACTCGCCCTCGGCGTCGATCACCTTGGCACGCCGCTCGCGTTCGGCCAGCTTGTGCTGGTATCAGCGGGCCTTGCGTGCTGATCGGCCGGAACGGCCCGTTAGGCCGCGCGCCTCCAACAACCGAACCCCAGAAACAGCAACGCCCCGACAAAGCGGGGCGCTGTCCTTCAGGCCAGTCAGGTGTTTTTACACACGGGCTGCGGTGCCGGGTTGGAGGAGACTGCTGCGGGGCTGAGTCAGTGCAGGTTGCCGTTGGCGGCGGGCTTGCGGCGCTCGGCCCAGTAGTCACGGATGTCCAGCGCGGAGCCGCTGATCATGTCGAGGAATTCCTCGTAGTCCTCGGGGGAGTCCTGGATCTCGGCGAACTCGGGCAGCTGGCGGCCACCGCCAGCGATCATCGCGATCGGGTCGAGCAACTCGCCGTCCTCGGAGTCGAGCAGCGGCTTCCATGCGTCCTCGCGCAGCATGACGCCCTGCATGAAGCCCCAGCACCAGCCGTCCGGGGTCATCAGCTCGGAGCCGTCGTCCTGGACCTCGATGTTGAACATTGGCGAGAGCTCATCCTTCTGGATGTCCTCGACGATGCGGGCATTGAGGGCGAGGATCAGGCCGAGCACGCGCTCGACGTCTTTGGGCGTCTCGAATACCGGGCCTTCGCCCTGCCAGACCACCGGCAGCCATTCACCCGGCGACACGACCTCGGGGCCGACGGCCAGGGCGGTGAGGAAGCCATCCAGCTCGGACAGGGTCATGCTCTCCTCGGGCACCTGGTCGGAGAGCAGGAAGCTTTCGAGTTCCTCAAGTTCGGCGTCGGTGATGGGGGCGGGAAGATGGTTCACGGGGTGTCCTTTTGGCAACGATGGTAGGCAGGAACGGGTGTATTGCGTTCCTGCAGGAATGAGTCAGTCGGGATCATACCCGAGGATTGCCGCCAGCTGCTGTCCAGCCGGCGTTCCGCTCTTGCCGCGGACCATGGAGGCAGCTTCCTGGACCGGGCTTGGCCGGGGCGATGGTCGAAGGGGAAGCTTGCTATCCTGCCATGCCCTGCTAATACATAAAAGGGTGTCTCGCGGCCGGTTCGGCTCAAGCCTGAGAGGATGCCGGGGCACCCGTGCCATCCATAGCAGAGGAGGGACGATCATGATCCCGATCAGAAGTTTGTTGGTTGCGGCTTGTCTGGTGTTTGCGGGGGCCGTCGCGGCGGCTGGTGACGTTAAGCGCGAACTGGGCGCGTATGTTGTTTACCTGCCGGCGGAGACCAATTTCGACCAGGTGGTCGAGCGCGTGCAGGACGAGATCCTTGCCCAGAACTGGGAGGTGCTCAAGGTCCAGGACATCGACAAGGGCTTGAAGGAGCACCACAACATCGACGTCCAGAACAAGCTGATCCTGGCGTGCAAGTCGCAGTACCTGGCCCAGGCCATCCAGTTCGATCCCGACGTCAGCATGATCATCCCGTGTCGGATCGCCGTCTACAGGGTCGGCTCGGCAGGCCAGGCCGTTAGCGGGGATCCCGAGCTGTGCGCCGGCGGCAAGATCATCGTGGGCTTCTCCGATCCGGTGGAGGAGGCGAAGCGCATCGGGATCGGGGACAGCGAGGCGGTCAAGGTGGCTTCCAAGGAGCTGCAGGCGATCCTGCAGGGTGTGGCCGATCACTTCAAGAAGTGATCGGGCCGGGTATCGCGGCGGGGCGGCGCGCCTACGGGGATTCGCTCCCCCGCAGGAGGCCCGCCGTCAGTCGGGGTCGTACCCCAGGATCGGCGCCAGCCAGCGCTCGGCCTCGGCCAGGCTCCAGCCCTTGCGGCGGGCGTAGTCCTCGACCTGGTCGCGGCCGATCTTGCCGGTGCCGAAGTACTGCGACTGCGGATGGGCGAAGTACCAGCCGGAGACCGCGGCGGTCGGGTACATGGCATAGCTTTCGGTGAGCTTCAGGCCGATGCGCTCGTCCGGCTGCAGCAGCTCCCACATGGTGCCCTTCTCGGTGTGGTCCGGGCAGGCCGGGTAGCCGGGGGCCGGGCGGATGCCGCGGTAGGCCTCCTTGATCAGCTCCTCGTTGCTGTAGTTCTCGTTCGGCGCGTAGCCCCAGAATTCCTTGCGCACGCGCTCGTGCATGCGCTCGGCGAAGGCCTCGGCCAGGCGGTCGGCCAGCGCCTTGAGCATGATCGACTGGTAGTCGTCGTGCTGCGCCTCGAACTCGGCCAGTTTCGCGTCGATGCCTATCCCTGCGGTGACCGCGAAGCCGCCAAGGTAGTCGGGCACTCCGGTCTTCTTGGGGGCGATGAAGTCAGCAAGGCACAGGTTCGGCTTGCCGGCCGGGCGTTCCATCTGCTGGCGGATGTGGTGCAGAGTGGTCTGCACCTGCTGGCGGCTGTCGTCGGTGTACAACTCGATGTCGTCGAAGCCCACGCTGTTGGCCGGCCAGAAGCCGATCACGGCGGCGGCCTTCAGCCACTTCTCGCTGATGATGCGATCGAGCATGGCGGTGGCATCAAGGTACAGCTTGCGCGCCTCGCTGCCCACCACCTCGTCGTCGAGGATGGCCGGGAAGCGGCCGGCCAGCTCCCAGGCCTGGAAAAAGGGCGTCCAGTCGATGCGCTCGCGCAGTTCCTCGAGCGGGTAGTCCTCGAACACCCGGGTGCCGAGGAAGCTCGGTTTGGGGGGCAGGTAGCCGGGTGTCGGCGTGGTGCAGCAGCCGGCCTCGCAGGTGGCACCCTCCGCCATGGGGGCGAAGCCGAAGTGCAGCTTGAGGCGGTTCTGGCGCGCCTGCTCCAGCGTCACCCTCTTGCCCTCGCGGCGGTTGGCCGCACGCTGCTCGGCGAGGACGCGGTATTCCTCGCGGATCTCGGCGGCGTACTGTTCGCGGTTGGCACCCAGCAGGCTCGACGCCACGCCCACGGCGCGCGAGGCATCCACCACGTACACGACCGGGTGGTCGCAGACCGGGGCGATCTTCACCGCGGTGTGGATCTTGGAGGTGGTGGCGCCGCCGATCATGAGCGGGGTCTTGAGGCCGAGGCGCTGCATCTCCTTGGCCACGTGCACCATCTCGTCCAACGACGGGGTGATGAGGCCGGACAGGCCAATGATGTCGCAGTTCTGCTCGCGTGCGGTGTCGAGAATCTTCTGCGCCGGCACCATGACGCCGAGGTCGATGACCTCGAACCCGTTGCATTGCAGCACCACGCCGACGATGTTCTTGCCGATGTCGTGCACATCGCCCTTCACCGTCGCCATCAGCACCTTGCCGGCGGAGGTGGTGGCGCAGGTGCCCTTCTCCGCCTCCATGAACGGCATCAGGTAGGCGACCGCCTTCTTCATCACGCGCGCGGACTTGACCACCTGCGGCAGGAACATCTTGCCCGCGCCGAACAGGTCGCCGACCACGTTCATGCCGTCCATCAGCGGGCCTTCGATCACGTGCAGCGGGCGTTCGAAGGACTGGCGGGCCTCCTCGACATCCTGCTCAACAAAGGCGTCGATGCCCTTCACCAGGGCGTGCTCCAGACGCTTGGCGACCGGCCAGGAGCGCCATTCCAGGTCTTCCTTCACCTCGGCGCCGCCGCCTGTGCCACGATACTTCTCGGCGATCTCCAGCATGCGCTCGGTGGCGTCCGGGCGACGGTCGAGCACGATGTCCTCGACCCGCTCGCGCAGCTCAAGGGGCAGCTCGTCCACGATGGCGAGCTGGCCCGCATTGACGATGCCCATCGTCATCCCGGCCTTGATGGCGTGGTAGAGGAAGACCGCATGGATCGCCTCACGCACCGGCTCGTTGCCGCGGAAGCTGAAGGAGACGTTGGACACGCCGCCGGAGACCATCGCGTGCGGCAGGTTCTGTTTGATCCAGCGGGTCGCCTCGATGAAGTCCACCGCGTAGTGGTTGTGTTCCTCGATCCCCGTGGCAATGGCAAAGATGTTGGGGTCGAAGATGATGTCCTCGGCCGGATAGCCCACCTTGTCCACCAGCACGCGGTAGGAGCGCGCGCAGATCTCGATCTTGCGCTGGTAGGTGTCGGCCTGACCCACCTCGTCGAAGGCCATCACCACCACCGCCGCGCCGTAGCGGCGCAGCAGGCGGGCCTGCTCGACGAACTTCTCCTCGCCCTCCTTGAGCGAGATGGAGTTGACGATGCCCTTGCCCTGGATGCACTTCAGCCCCGCCTCCAGGATCTCCCACTTGGAGGAGTCGATCATGATCGGCACGCGGGCGATGTCCGGCTCGGCGGCGATCAGGTTGAGGAAGCGCACCATCGCCTCCTGCCCGTCGATCATCCCCTCGTCCATGTTGATGTCGATGATCTGCGCCCCGGCCTCGACCTGCTGGCGGGCCACCTCCAGCGCGGTGGTGTAGTCGCCCTCCTTGATCAGGCGGCGGAAGCGTGCGGAGCCGGTGACATTGGTGCGTTCGCCGACGTTGACGAACAGCGAGTCCTTGGTGATGTTGAACGGCTCCAGGCCCGACAGGCGGCAGGCGGGTTCAGGCTTGGGCGGCACGCGCGGCGGCTTGCCAGCCACGGCCTCGGCGATGGCACGGATGTGCTCCGGGGTGGTGCCGCAGCAGCCGCCGACGATATTGAGGAAGCCTGAATCGGCCCACTCGGCGATCTGCGCGGCCATGGGCGCGGGTTCAAGGTCGTACTCGCCCATCTCGTTCGGCAGACCGGCGTTGGGGTGGGCGGAGACGTAGAACTCGGAGACCCGCGCCATCTCCTCGACGTACTGGCGCAAAAGGTCCGGGCCGAGGGCGCAGTTGAGACCCATCGACAGCGGCTGGGCGTGGCGCAGGCTGTTGTAGAAGGCCTCGGTGGTTTGGCCGGACAGGGTGCGGCCGGAGGCATCGGTGATGGTGCCGGAGATCATGACCGGCAGGCGCAGGCCGTCCTCGTCGAAGACCTTTTCCACCGCGAACACCGCGGCCTTGGCGTTGAGGGTGTCGAAGATGGTCTCGATCAGGATGATGTCCGCGCCGCCCTCGATCAGGCCGCGGGTGGATTCGGTGTAGGCCTCCACCAGTTGATCGAAGCTGGTGTTGCGGAAGCCCGGGTCGTTCACGTCCGGCGAGATGCTGGCGGTGCGGTTCGTCGGGCCGAGCACCCCGGCGACGAAGCGGGGGCGGTCGGGTGTCTTGGCGGTCATCGCGTCCGCCGCCTCGCGCGCAAGCCTCGCCGCCGCGACGTTGATCTCGTAGGACAGCTCCTCCATGGCATAGTCGGCCATGGCGATGGGGGTGGCATTGAAGCTGTTGGTCTCGAGGATGTCCGCGCCGGCCTCAAGGTAGGCCCAGTGGATGTCACGGATGATTCGAGGCTGGGTCAGCACCAGCAGGTCGTTGTTGCCCTTGAGGTCATGCCCCCAGTCTTTGAAGCGCTCGCCGCGGTAGGCCGCCTCGTCCAGCTTGTGGCGCTGGATCATGGTGCCCATGGCACCGTCGAGGATGACGATGCGCTCGCGCAGGGCGGCGTGGAGCGCGGCGAGGCGTTGGTCGCGGGAGAGGGACATGCCGGAAAACCTTCTATCTCAAGGCCTTGGCGAAGGGGCAAGGCGGATTGGAGCCGGGCATTCTAGCAGCAAAGGGCATGAAGCCGATGGCGGATGCCCATGGTCGGGGAGGGGGCGTCAAGCCCATGTGTGGCTGGTATTCGCATGACTAGACGCCCAAGACCGATGACCTTGCCGAGCGGTCGAGCTTGTCGGAGCGGCATTCTAGCAGGCCCCGGGGGCGGACGTCCCGTGCCTTCACGGGGCTTGGCCTGCGTGCATGGGCGGCCTGGCCTCCATCCGATGATTCGAGGGGGGATGGCGAGCGTGGTCTGGCGGGCATCCGGAAGGCAAGAATCGGTTGATGGGCCCATCGAGCTTTTTCGGGGCTGGCCATCTACCTGTGGTGGGGCGCCTGTGTTTAGATGCGGCAGGGTGACAAGAAAAACGACAAGCCAAAGGGAGATCGGTCATGTCCGCCACCAACCCGTCCGCCGTCGAGCTCAAGCAGGGGGTCCACAACCTCGAGAGTCTCCCCGCCCTGCCGGTGATCGCCCAGCGGCTGCTCGCCCTGGACCTCGACACGCACGAGGGGGAGCGCAGACTGATGGAGCTGATCGAGCAGGATCCCTTCATCTCTGCCAGGATCGTCGGCCTGGCCAACACCCCGCTGTTCATCATGCCCCAGCGGGTCACCTGCGTGCGCGACGCCACCATGCTGCTCGGGCTGACACGGGTCAAGTCGGTCGCCCTCGGGATCGCCATGATGACGGCGGCGGGGCGCACGGGCCTCGGCAAGCTCGACCTGAACCGGCTCTGGCTCCACAGCCTGGCCGTGGCGCTGGGCATGCGCACGATCGCCAACGCCATGCCGAAGAACGTCCGCCCCACGGACGAGGAGATCTTCCTGGCGGGGCTGCTGCACGACATCGGCTACGTCGTCCTGGCTCATCTCGACCCGCTGCACAGCGATGCCCTGCACATGCGTCTGGCGACCGACAGGTCGCACGGTGTGTGCGAGTTCGAGGCGGAAATGCTGGGTATGGGGCATGCCGAGCTCGGCGCGGAACTCGCGCGGCACTGGGATCTGCCGGAAGAGGTCGTGGCCGTGCTGCGCTACCACCACAGCCCGGCCGAGGCGGACGAGGGGGTAGGGCAGCCGCTGATTTGCATGCTGCGCCTGGCGGAGAAGATCCTCGACCCCTTCGGTATCCCGGAAGGGACCGGCGGGGTGGTCAGCCAGGAGGAGTGGCTGAGCCTTGGCATCGATCCGGGGCGGGGCGAGGAACTGGGTGCGAGGATCCGCCAGCAGGCCGAGGAGGCGAAGGCCTCCGCCCTGCAGCTCGGCTGATGGGCTGGACGCCGTCTCAGGTGGCGCCGCCCAGGCAGGCGGAAAGGCTATCCGCCAAATTCCGCAACAGTCGCTCGTAGCCTTCCATGCCCGACGGCAGCTTGGCCCCGAGGGGGTCGAGCGTGCCGGCGCGGGCCTTCGTGCCCTCGATCAGGGTCTGCACCAGTCTCGGCTCGAACTGCGGCTCGGCGAACACGCAGGTGGCGCCGAGGGCATTGATCTTGGCGCGCATCTCGGCCACGCGCCTGGCGCCGGCCGTGGCCTCCGGGGTGACCAGGATGGAGCCGGCGGCGCGCAGGCCGTAGGCGTGCTCGAAGTACTGGTAGGCGTCGTGGAAGACGATGAAGGGCTTGTCCGCCACGGGCGCGAGCTTGGTCTTCAGTTCATTGTCGAGCGTTTCCAGCCTGCGGATGGCCTTCTCGGCATTGGCGGCATATTGCGAGGCGTGCTCGGGGTCGGCGGCGCTCAGGGTCGTGGCGGCGGCGCGCACGATCATGCTGGCGTTGGCCGGGGAGAGCCACAGGTGGCCGTCGTAGCTGCCGCCGTGGTTGTGCTCGTCGTGCTCATGTCGCTGCGGCGCGGGTCGCTTCCTCTCCCAGTCGCCGCCGGTGCGGGCGGGGAGAAGCTCGATATCCGGCAGGGTCGACAGGGCGATGATGCGCGTGCCCGGGCGCAGGGTCTTGGTGACCTTGGTCAGCGCGGTCTCGACCTCCGGGCCGATCCAGAACAGCACGTCCGCCTGTTCCGCCGCCAGCCGTTCGGAGGGCTTGAGGGCGTAGGTGTGCGGCGAGCTGCCGGGCGGGATCAGGCGGGTGGGCTCGCCGACGCCGTCCATCACCGCGCGCACCAGGTCGTCGACCGGCTTGATGCTGGTGGCGACCGCCGGGCCCGCCGCGGCGATCTGGGCGCTGAAGGCCATGGCGAGGAGGGGGATCAGGAGGCTGAGCAATCGCATGGGGACACCTGTGTGTGCAACAATGTCGTTACTTTATAACGCTGCATCATAGCGCCAAAACAGGCCGATGGAGGCATGCATGGCGGAAACCTCTTTTCTGATCCGGGCGGCGGGTGTGACGGTCGAGCGCGACGGCACTCGACTGCTCGACGGGGTTGACCTTGCGGTCGCCCCGCGCCAGATCGTCACCCTGGTCGGCCCGAACGGTGCCGGCAAAACCACGCTGGTGCGCGTGCTGCTGGGGCTGATGAAGGCCGAGGCCGGTCGGGTCGAGCGCCGCGAGGGTCTGGTGGTGGGCTACGTGCCGCAGCGCTTCCAGCCGCCGCCGAGCCTGCCGATGGACGTGGATGCCTTCTTGCGCCTGGCGGGGGTGAGTAGCGCCGGGCGCCGGAACGAGGTGCTGGATGGGCTGGGCGCGGGGTACCTGCGGCAGCGGCAGCTGCGCGCCCTGTCCGGCGGCGAGATGCAGCGCGTGCTGCTGGCGCGCGCCCTGCTGCGCGGGCCGGACCTGCTGGTGCTGGATGAGCCCGCGCAGGGGCTGGACGTGCATGGCCAGCAGGAGCTGTATGCCCTGATTGCCCGCCTGCGGGATGAAACGGGCTGCGGTGTGCTGATGATCTCGCACGACCTGCACCTGGTCATGGCGGCGACCGACGAGGTGGTGTGTCTGGAGCGCCATGTCTGCTGCGTCGGCACGCCCGAGTCGATCAGCCGCCATCCCGAGTACCTGCGCATGTTCGGCCCGGACTGGGAGGGCTTCGCGCTCTACCAGCACCGGCACGACCACCACCACGACCTGCATGGGAACGTGGTTCCACACGGACACCGGCATGGCCCGGAGTGCGGCAAGGAGTGCAGGCATGATTGAGTTCCCGGTCCCCGACTTCCTCTGGTACGCCCTGCTCGGTGGCGTGGGCGTGGCGCTGCTGGCCGGACCGCTCGGCTGTTTCGTGGTGTGGCGGCGGATGGCCTATTTCGGCGAGACCCTGGCCCATTCAGCCTTCCTTGGGGTCGGCCTCGGCCTGCTCCTTCACCTCGAGCCGATGGTCGGCGTGGCGGCGGTGGGCGCGGTGATCGCGATCATTCTGGCGCGCCGGCATCCGGCGGAGGGGCTGGCCGAGGATACCCTCCTGGGCCTGCTGGCCCATGCCAGCCTGGCCATGGGGCTGGTGGTGCTGGCCTTCATGGAGGAGGTGCGGGTCGACCTGTTCGCCTACCTGTTCGGCGACATCCTTGCCCTGCGGCCGGAGGAACTGCTGTGGATCGGCGTGGCCGACCTGCTGGGTCTCGCGCTGCTGGCCTGGCTGTGGCAGGGGCTGCTCAGCCTGACCGTGCACGAGGAGCTGGCGGCGGTGGAGGGGCGGCGGGTGATGGCCCTGCGCCTGGGCTTCATGCTGGTGCTGGCGGTGTTCGTCGCCCTGGCGATGAAGCTGGTCGGCATCCTGCTGACCGTGTCCATGCTGATCATCCCCGCCGCCGCCGCGCGGCGTCTCTCGAGCACCCCCCTGCAAATGGCGCTGGGGGCGGCCGGAATCGGTGCGCTGGCGGTTCTGGCGGGGCTTTTGGCCTCGCTGAAATACGACACCCCGGCGGGGCCCTCCATCGTGGTGGCCGCCGCCGGGGTGTTTCTTGCGCTGCGCGCCCTGCCGCGCCGGGGCTGAAGTCAGCCCGGGCGAGGCAACTCGACGACCTCGATCTTTTCCGTCAGCTTGATCATGCGCTCGATGTCGGTCACCCACACCACCCCGTCGCCGGGGTTGCCGGTGTGGCCCACCTCGACCAGCACCTGCAGGATGCCCTCCACCAGCTCACTCGGACAGAGGATGTCGATCCGCACCTTGGGGGTGTAGTCGGTCAGCTCGTCCTTGATATTGCGGATCTGCCGCCGGTCGTTGGCCCCCGCGCCCTCCACGCGGGTCACCGTCATGCCGGGGAAACCCTTGATATGGCGGAAGGCGGCGCGGATCTTGGGCAGCCGGTGCGGCTGGATGATCGCCTTGATCTCTTTCATGACAGTCCTCAGGCCTCGACTCGGCGTTCTTCAAAGAAGCGGTACAGCGTGGGCAGCACCACCAGGGTCAGCAGGGTGGAGGTGATGAGGCCGCCGATCACCACGATGGCGAGCGGTTTCTGCACCTCGGAGCCTGGCCCCGTCGCGAACAAGAAGGGGATCAGGCCCAGCATCGCCACGGTGGCCGTCATCATCACTGGCCGGAAGCGCTGCTGGCAAGCCCGGCTGACCGCCTCCAGCTGCGACAGGCCCTCGTCGCGCAGGCTGCGGATGTAGGAGATCAGGACCACGCCATTGAGCACGGCGATGCCCCACAGGGCGATGAAGCCGACCGAGGCGGGCACCGACAGGTATTCGCCGGTCACCAGCAGCGCCAGCACCCCGCCGATCGAGGCGAAGGGCAGCACCAGCATGATCAGGCTGGCCATGCGCAGCGAGTTGAACAGCAGGAACAGCAGGAAGAAGATCGCCGCCACCGTGGCCGGGATGATGACCATCAGGTGCTTCATGGCGCGGTCCATGTTCTGGAACTGTCCGCCCCATTCCAGGTAGTAGCCATCCGGCAGGCTGACCTTCTCTGCCACGGTGGACTGCAGCTCGGCGACGAAGCCGCCGAGGTCGCGATCCTGCACGTTGACGCCGACCACGATGCGGCGCCTGGCGTTTTCGCGGCTGATCTGGGCCGGGCCGTCGATCACCTCCACCCTGGCCACGTTGCCAAGCGGAACGCGCGCGCCGCCGGGGGCCACCAGTTGCAGATTACGGATCCCCTCGATGTTGTCGCGGTACATCTCCGGGTAGCGCAGCAGCACACCGAAGCGGCGTTCGCCCTCGTACACATCGGTGGCAATACGGCCGCCGATGGCCGTCTCGATCATGTCGTGGACCTCGGCCACGTTCAGTCCATGACGGGCCAGGGCCTGCCGGTCAATGTCGATGTTCAGGTATTGCTGTCCGGTGATCCGTTCGACGCGGATGTCGCGCGCACCGGCCACACCGTTGGCCACGCGGGCGATCTCGTCAGCCTTGGCCTTGAGTACCTCAAGGTCGTCGCCGAAAACCTTGACCGCCACGTCCGAGCGCACGCCGGTCACCATCTCGTCCACCCGGTCGGAAATCGGCTGCGCCATCACGACCTGCACGCCTGGCAGCACGGCCAGCTTGTCGCGGATGGCGGCGGCGATGTCGTCCTGGGTCCAGCCTTCCGGCCACTGGTCGCGCGGCAGCAGCGAGACGATCGGGGTCGACTCGTTCTGGCCCTGTGGGTCGGCCGGGCTCTCGCCCCGTCCGACGCCGGACACGGCGGATTTGACGCCCGGCACCTCCATCACCAGGCGCATGGCCTCCTGTTCGATCTTGATCGACTCGTCCAGGCTGATGTTGGGGACGCGGTTGATGCCCGGCACGATCGAGCCCTCCTTCATCTCCGGGATGAAGGCCGTGCCCAGCAGTCCGAACAGGGCCACCGTGATGGCCAGCAGTGCACCCGCCGCACCCATCACCGTGCGCTCGTGGCCGAGCGACCAGTTCAGCAGCCTGAGGTAGGGGCGCTTGAGCAGCGCGATCACGCGCGTGTCGTGCTCCTTGCCCCCCTTGAGCAGGTAGGACGACAGCACCGGGGTCAGCGTCAGCGCCAGCAGCAGCGCCACCGCGAGGGAGATGGCAATGGTGTAGGCCAGCGGCGCGAACATCTTGCCCTCCATGCCCTGCAGGGTCATCAGCGGCAGGAACACGAGGATGATGATGCTGACGCCGAACACTACCGGCGTGCTGACCTCTCGTGCCGCGTCAAGGATCACCCGCAGCCGGCTTTCCTGACGGTTTTCCGGCCGGCCGAGATGGGCGTAGGCGTTTTCCACCACCACCACCGCGCCGTCCACCATCAGGCCGATGGCGATGGCGAGACCGCCGAGCGACATCAGGTTGGCCGACAGGCCGACCTGGTTCATCACGATGAAGGTGATCAGCGGCGTCAGGATAAGGGTGGCGACGACGATCAGCGAGGAGCGTATGTCGCCGAGGAACACCACCAGCACGATGATGACGAAGATGACCGCTTCCAGCAGTACCTTGGTGACGGTGAACAGGGCGGCGTCGACCAGCTCGCTGCGGTCGTAGTAGGGCACGATCTTCAGCCCGCCGGGCAGCATGCCCTGGCTGTTGATTTGTTCGACGCGCTGCTGGATGCGGCTGACCACCTCCTTGGCATTGCCCCCGCGCATCATCAACACGATGCCGCCGACCGACTCGGTCACGCCGTTCTTCACCAGCGCACCCTGGCGGACCATGTGGCCGATGCGGACCTCGGCGACGTCGCGCACGTAGACCGGGATGCCGTCGACCTCCTTCAGGACGATCATTTCCAGGTCATGCTCGTCGCGGATCAGGCCCACGCCGCGGACCAGGTACTGCTCCGCGCCCTGCGGCAGGATGCCCCCGCCGGCATTGGCATTGTTGCGCTCCAGCGCGGTCATCACGTCATGCAGGGTCAGGCCGTAGTGGCGCAGGCGCGAGGGCTGGGTCAGCACCTCGTACTGCTTGACGTAGCCGCCTTGCGAGTTGATCTCCGCCACGCCCGGGATGCCGCGCAACAGCGGGCGCAGCACCCAGTCCTGCACGATGCGGCGCTCCATCAGCTCGTCCTGCGTCAAGGCGCGGTTGCCATCGGACGGATGCTCCAGGGTGTACTGGTAGACCTCGCCGAGGCCGGTAGAGACCGGACCGAGCACGGGGGTGATGCCCTCGGGCAGACGGTCGCCTACTTCCATCAGCCGCTCCATCACCAGCTGGCGGGCGAAGTAGACGTCGGTCGCATCGGTGAACACCAAGGTGATCAGCGACAGGCCGTTCTTGTTCAGCGAACGTTGCTCCTCCAGGCCCGGCAGGCCGGTCATGGCGATCTCGAGCGGCACGGTGATCAGGCGTTCGACCTCGTCGGGCGAGCGTCCTGGGGCCTCGGTGGCGATCTGCACCTGGACGTTGGTCACATCCGGGAAGGCATCGACCGACAGGTTCTGCACCGCGTGCAGGCCGAAGGCGAGCAGCACCAGGGCCAGGGCAGCGACGACAATGCGCTGCTGGAGCGCAAAGCGCATCAGGCTCTCGATCATGGCCTCACTCCAGTTCCTGACGGCGTCGTTCGTTGTTCAGGTGGAAGGCGCCGTCGACCACGATGGATTCACCGCCCCGCAGTCCATCAAGCACAGGGCGCTGGTCGTTGCGCTCCGCACCGAGGGTGACCGGGGTCAGGCGGAAGGCGCCGTCCGGCTGCTGCACGAACACGTAGTCGGCGTTGTTCTCGCGCACCACGGCACGGTCGGGGATGATCGGCCGCTCCACCCCTTCGCCCTGGATCACCATCAGCGCCAGCATGTCCGGCTTCAGCCGGCGGTCGGCATTGTCCACGTCGCTGCGCACGGCGATGGTGCGGGTCTGCGGGTTCACCGTGGCGCTGACATAGATCAGCTCGCCTTTGCGCGGGGTATCTTCGCCCAGGGCCGGGAAGCTGATTTCTACCTTCTGGCCCACGCTCAGGTGCGCGGCGGCCTGCTCGGGGATTTCCGCCACCACCCAGACATGGCCGAGGTCGGCCACGGTGAAGGCGTCATCCGTGGCCTGCAGCACCTGGCCGGGGGCGATCTTGCGCTCGATCACGGTGCCGTCGAGGCTGGCGGTGAGCGGCGCGCTGGAGTCGATGCGACGTGTGCTGGCCAGCGTGTCGATGGCCTGCTGCGACATGCCAAGGACGCGCAGACGGTCGGCCAGGGCGCTGACGTCGAAGCTCACCTCGTCGAGGTCATTCTCGCGGCGCTGCAGTTCGGCCTCGCTGATCACCCCGCTGTCTACCAGGCTGCGGGCGCGCTGCACTTCGCGCGCCTTCAGGTGGCGGCCAGAGAGGGCCTTGAGGTAGGCCAGCTGGGCATCGGCCAGCTCCGGGCTGTTGAGCATGGCCAGCACGTCGCCGCGGCGGACGGTATCGCCCGGCTGCACGAGGATGCTGCTGACGCGCCCGCTGACGGCGGAGCCGATGCGGGCCATGCGCTGTTCGTCCAGGCGCACGGTGCCCGGGACGCGCTGGATGTCGCGCCAGACACCGCGCTCGAGCGGGGCCACGGTCAGGCGCTGGCGCAGACTGGCGGAGGGCGTGATCACGTTGGGATCCTGCGGCCTGGCCTGTTCCGCGGGGGCGGACACGGCGGTGGCTGCCGGGGCGGCCTGGTCGTCGCAGCCGGCAAGAAGGAGGCCGCAGGCCATCAGGACGGGGAGGGTGTAGGGGATGTTACGGGGATTCATCAGGGGGTCACTCGCAGGAGTTCAGTTCCACTCAGGCGCTCGAGATCGAACAGGGCGGCATAGGTGTCGAACAGGGCCTGGATCCGGTCGAGGCGGACGGCGCGGAGGGTGCGGCGGGCATCCAGCACGTCGAGGATGCCGCGCTCGCCAGCGCGGTAGGCGGTTTCGGCCACTCGCAGCGCATCCTGGGCCTCCGCCAGCAGGCCGCCTTCGATGGCCTGCAGCTGGGCGCGTGCGCTGCGGTAGCGGTGATAGCCCTGTTCCAGTTCGCGCTCGATCATCAGCATGTCCAGCCGGCCCTCGGCCAGCGCGCGGTCCAAGCGGGCCTCGGCGGCGGCAACCTGTCCCTGGCGCTGGTCAAGCAGCGGGATGGGCATCGCCAGACCGACCGTCCAGGCATCGCTGTCCGGATAGCGTTCAAGTCCGGCCTTGAGGGTGGGGGGTGGGATCCGGTCGGCACGCGCCTCGCCCACCCGCGCTCGGGCAGCGGCCACGGCGGCACGGGCACGGGCGTAGCGGGGGTTGGTCTGCTCCATGCCCAGGCGCAGGGTGGCCATATCCACCTGCTCCGGCAGGGGGGCGTCCAGCGGTCCGGTGGCGTTGCCCGAGCTGCCGGTCAGGTTGGCGAGAATGCCGCGCGCGGCCTGCAGTTGGTGGCGGGCGGTCTCCACCTGGCGGGTGGCCGCCAGTGCCTCGGCTTCGGCCTTGACCGCCTCGTAGCGTGGGGCTTCTCCGACGCCGACCATGGCCTTGACCCGGTCGCGAACGCCGAGGATGTGCTGCTGGTCCTCCTCGGCCAGGCGCAGCGATTCCTCCGTGCTCAGGACATGGATGTAGGCCAGCTTGACCTGATGGATCAACTCGGCGCGTGCCTGGCTGGCTTGGGCCTCAGCCGCCACGATCTCCTGCCGAGCGCTTTCCTGGCGCGCCTCGCGTGCCTCCGGCCATTCCAGCGGTTGGGCCAGGTTGAGCAGGTACTGGGGCCCGGGGGCTCCTGCATCGCGGCGCGCATGGATGCGCCCCGTCAGCAGTTCGAGCTCCGGGTTAGGGCGGGCCTGTGCTTGGACCAGCTGGGCTCGGGCCTCGTCGATGGCGGCCTGCGCCACGCCGAGGTCGGGATAGTGGTGCAGGGCAGCCTCGATGGCTTGGGACAGGGCCAGTCTGGTGACAGGGGCCTCGAGAGCGCTGGCCTGGGCAGACCCGAGTGCGCAGGCCAGCAGCAGGATGCCCTGCCTTATTTTGGTGCGTGCGGTGCGGGTTAGGGCTTGGTGCATAGATGGTCGTCGTCTTTGCAGTGCTTGATTCTGGTAAGCGCCGCAGGCCGCTCAGGGGCGCGTGGCCTTGTCCTGGCGCGGTTGGCGGACTTTGGGGTCCGAAGCGAGGTGCAGCCATGGCAGGTAGAGGGCTGCAAAAGGCGTACCACACCTGCAATCAGGCCTGCGCGGCAGGCTATACGGGCTTCGGGCGTTGGGGAGGGCTCAGGCGAGCAAGGGAGGGGGGGCGAGCGGTGGACGCAGGTGATCGCGCATGAAGGGGGACGGGGAGGTGTTCTGGTGGGGGCAGGGCAGCGGGGCCGCGTGCGGCACCGGCGGGTACAGAGGGTCGTGGTCCTGCGGATCCACGCTATCCGGAGAGGACAAGGCGTGGTCGACATGCGCCAGTTCCTGAACCAGCTCCTCGCGGGTTTCGGCCGCGCTTACCATGCCGCCGAGCACGCCCAGGGCGAGTGCGAGCAGGAAGACGATGATGCGACGCGAGAAGAGCATGGACTCAGGCGGGGGGCTTGGGGCGGTGCGGATTATCGGCGCACGCGCCCTGCAGGGTCAACGGGGGATGTCCAGCCAGTGGATGATGTAGACCTCGAGCGTTTCCATATCCACTTCGCGTGCAGAGAGGCAGCGCCCGGCGACCGAATGGCCCGCGGCACGGGTGGAGTCCGGCCGGCCGGTGCGCAGCGGGTGCCAGTCCGGCAGGTCGCGGCCCTCCGCGACGAGACGGTAGGCGCAGGTGGGGGGCAGCCAGTGGAAGGCGGCCACATCCTCGGCGCGCAGCACGGTGCAGCCGGGCACGCGCCGCTGGCGGTTCGGGTAGTCGGAGCAGCGCGCGGTGGCGCAGTCCAGCAGCTCGCAGGCGACGTCGGTGGTGTAGACCGTGCCGTCGTCCTCGTCCTCCAGCTTGTGCAGGCAGCACAGGCCGCAGCCGTCGCACAGGCTTTCCCATTCCCCGGGGCTGAGCTCCTCCAGGCGTTTTTCCTGCCACCAGCCCATCAGGCGTCCTCACGGCCGCTGAGGATGGGTAGGGCGAGCGTTTGCGCCACCTGGGTCTGGGCGAGCTCGGCCAGTTGCGTGCGGGTCGCCCCGCTGGGCTGGAGCGGGGGGAGGAAATACACCTCGACCCGCAGGCCGTCCTCGGCCACCACGCGGCGGAAGGTGTCCATGACCGTGTCACCGTGCGTGTAGGCGGCGCGCGGGTTGGGCTGACCGTCGGCATCGAGGTAGCGCAGGGCAATGGGCTGCACCGGCACGCCCGCGTCGATGGCCGCCTGCAACAGGCGGGGGTGGAAGCGGCGCAGGGATAGGCCATCGGTCGTGGTGGCCTCGGGGAAGAGGATGATGCCGTGCCCTTCGCCCAGTCCTTGGGTGATCTGGGCGCTGGCCTCCTTTTGGCCGTTGCCGCGCTGGATGAACAGGGTGCCGGCGCGTCGGGCAAGCAGGCCGATCAGCGGCCAGTCGCGCACTTCGGACTTGGACAGAAAGCGGGAGCCCTCGATCAGGCTGGCGAGCACGGGGATGTCGAGCCAGGAGACATGGTTGCTGGCGTACAGTGCACCTGGCAACGGCTGGCCGTGGGTCACCACTTTAAGGCCAAGGGCACGGCATATCGCCGCGTGCCAGGCGCGGATGACGCGGCTGCTGTGCGGGGCGAAGGGGGTGCGGATGAGCAGGATGCGCAGGACACCCCACACAATCAGCAAGGCGACCTTTGATGTCTTAAGCAGCCTCGTGAGAGGCCGGGCGGGCTTCATGCTGGATGGGGGCCTGGCGGAGGACGAAGTGGCGATGATAGCGCGCCTGCAGGCGATCGACATCGAGCAGGATGAAGATGTCCGCGCAGCCGAATTCCGGGTCCCAGCAGGGCTCGCCGCAGATCTCCGCACCCAGGCGCATGTAGGCCTTGAGCAGGGGAGGCATGCGCACCTTGCCCTCCGCCTCCGCGGCGGCGTCGATTCGCGGCAGGGCCAGGCGGGGGGCCACGCGCCTATCTTCCGGGCTCATGAACTTGCCGCGCAGCTCGTCCATGATCAGGCGCGCGGCGAGGCCGCCGTCCTGCATCGGGATGCTGGCGCAGCCGAACAGGTGGCCGATGCGGTGGATCTCCATGAAGCGGGCGAGCCCCTGCCACAGCATGCCGATGGTGGCACCGTTGCGATGTTCCGGATGCACGCAGGTACGGCCGATCTCCATCACCCGGCCGGGCAGATGGTGAATCATGTCCATGTCGAACTCATTGGCGGAGTAAAAGCCGCCGGCGGCGCGGGCCTGGGTGTCGGTGAGGATGCGGGTGCTGGCGACCACTTCGTCGGTGCCCTGGTCGATCACCAAAAGGTGATGGCAGAAGGGGTCGTAGCGGTCGAATTCCAGGCCGTTTTCGACTTGGGCCTTGCAGCCCATTTCCTCGACGAAGACCTGATGGCGCAGGCGCTGGCTGCGCTGGATGTCATCCGCATGCGCGGCGAGCTGGACCTTCAGGCGGGACTCAAGGGCGTTCGTGGTCATGGCGTGGACCTCCGGATACAACTTGACAGGGCATGCTAGGCATCCCGCGTTGCACTTCCGTGGCAGACGGATGAAGGCCCGATGAAGGGCGGTAGCCGGGGCATGGCGAGTCATCGCCCCGGGACGCATGCACGGGGTATGATGCAAAGTCGTAAGGAGTGACACGCATGACCTCATCGAACGCCAATGCCCCGAGCCTGGCCCCGCTGCGGCTGAAGAAGAACGAGGACCGCCGCCTCAAGGCCGGCCATCCCTGGATCTACAGCAACGAGGTCGACACCAAGGCGACCCCGCTGACCGGCTTCGCCCCCGGGCAGCAGGTGGTGGTGGTGGCCAACAACGGCAAGCCGATGGGGCTGGCCTACGTCAACCCGCATTCCCTGATCGCCGCGCGCCTGTTCGGCCGCGACGAACACCTGCTCGACCGCTCCCTGATCGTGCACCGGCTGAAGATCGCCCTCGGCCTGCGCGAGCGCCTGTTCCCGACCCCGCACTACCGCCTGGTGCACGGCGAGGCCGACGGCCTGCCGGGCCTCGTGGTCGACCGCTACGGCGACGTGCTGGTGGCGCAGATCACCACCGCGGGCATGGAGGCGGTGCGCGAGGCCATCGTCGATGCCCTGGTCAAGGTGCTCAAGCCGTCCGGCATCCTGCTGCGCAACGACACCGCAAGCCGTGGGCTGGAGGGGCTGGAGCAGGGCATTGAGCTGGCCTTCGGCGAGGTGCCGGAGGAGGTCGAGCTGATCGAGAACGGCGCGACCTTCCGCGTGCGCCCGTGGGATGGGCAGAAGACCGGCTGGTTCTATGACCAGGCCGACAACCGCGCCCGCCTGCCCCGCTACGTGAAGGGCGCGCGCGTGCTCGACCTGTTCAGCTACATGGGCGGCTGGGGCGTGCAGGCCCTGCGCCACGGGGCGAGCGAGGCTGTGTGCGTGGATGCCTCCGCGCTGGCGCTGGAGAAGACCCAGGTCAACGCCGGCCTGAACGGGGTAGGCGAGGGACTGCGCACCATTGAGGGCGACGTGTTCGAGGTGCTGCGCGGGCTGCGCGAGGAGCGCGAGCGTTTCGACGTGGTGGTGTGCGACCCCCCGGCCTTCATCAAGCGGCGCAAGGACGTCGAGGCGGGCCTTGCGGCCTATCGCAGGGTGAACCAGATGGCCATGCAGGTGCTCTCCCGCGACGGCATCCTGATCTCCTGTTCCTGCTCGCACCACCTGCAGCGTGACAAGCTGCCCGAGCTGATGTGGGCCGCCGCGCGCCACGTCGACCGCAGCATGCAGATCCTCGAGTTCGGTCGCCAGGGCGCGGACCACCCGGTCCACCCGGCCATTCCCGAGACGGATTACCTGAAGTCCGTCTACGCCCGGCTGCTGCCGACATAAACCCCAAGGACGGTCTATGCTTCTCTACCCGCACATCGATCCCGTCGCCCTCCAGCTCGGGCCGCTCAAGGTCCACTGGTACGGCCTGATGTACCTGGTCGGCTTCGCCCTGGCCTGGGGCCTGGGCCGTCTGCGCGCCGAGGCCAAGGGCTTTGGCAAGGAGGAGCCGGGGGACATGCTGTTCTACATCGCGCTCGGGGTGATCCTCGGCGGGCGGATCGGCTATGTCCTGTTCTACAAGTTCCAGAGCTTCCTTGCCGACCCGCTGATGCTGCTGCGCGTGTGGGAGGGCGGCATGTCCTTCCACGGCGGCCTCTTGGGCGTGATCCTGGCGATGGCCTGGTATGCGCGCAAGACCGGCCGCCACTTCTTCGAGGTGGCCGACTTCGTCGCCCCGCTGGTGCCGCCGGCGCTGCTGGCCGGGCGTATCGGCAACTTCATCAACGGCGAACTGTGGGGCCGGCCGACCGACCTGCCGTGGGGCATGGTGTTCCCGCACGTGGACCAGCTGCCGCGCCACCCCTCCATGCTCTACGAGGGCTTCCTCGAGGGCATCGTGCTGTTCGCCTTGCTGTGGTGGTTCTCCGCGAAGCCCCGCCCGCGCATGGCCATCTCCGGCCTGTTCCTGCTGCTCTATGGGGCCTTCCGCTTCCTGGTCGAGCAGGTGCGCGAACCCGATGCCCATCTTGGGTATATTGTGGGCGACTGGCTGAGCATGGGGATGATCCTGTCCCTGCCGATGATCCTGGTCGGCGCGCTCTTCCTGTTCATGGCCTACCGCAAGCGACAACAAGCATGAAGCAGTACCTTGAACTGATGCGCCACGTGCGCGACCACGGCACCGAGAAGCATGACCGCACCGGCACCGGCACGCGCAGCGTGTTCGGCTACCAGATGCGCTTCGACCTCTCCGAGGGGTTCCCGCTGGTCACCACCAAGAAGCTGCACCTCAAGTCCATCATCCACGAGTTGCTGTGGTTCCTGCGCGGGGACAGCAACATCGCCTACCTCAAGGAACACGGCGTCAGCATCTGGGACGAGTGGGCGGACGAGCGCGGCGAGCTCGGGCCGGTGTACGGCGTGCAGTGGCGCAGCTGGCCGGCGCCGGACGGCCGCCACATCGACCAGATCAGCCAGGTCATCGAGCAGATCAAGACCAACCCGGACTCCCGCCGCCTGATCGTCTCGGCCTGGAACGTCGGGCTGATCGAGCAGATGGCCCTGCCGCCCTGCCATGCCTTCTTCCAGTTCTATGTCGCGGACGGCCGGCTCTCCTGCCAGCTCTACCAGCGCAGCGCGGACATCTTCCTCGGCGTGCCGTTCAACATCGCGAGCTACGCCCTGCTGACCATGATGGTGGCGCAGGTGACGGGCCTTCAGCCCGGTGAGTTCATCTGGACCGGTGGCGACTGCAACCTCTACCTGAACCACCTGGAGCAGGCCGACCTGCAGCTCTCGCGCGAGCCGCTGCCCCTCCCAAGCATGCGCCTGAACCCCGAGGTGCGCGACATCTTCGCCTTCCGCTTCGAGGACTTCAGCCTCGAGGACTACCAGTTCCATCCCCACATCAAGGCCCCCGTGGCCGTCTGACGGAGCATTGAGCCATGGCTGAATCGGGCCCGCGCTTCCACAACAGCAAGGTGGTCGACCGCGTCGGCAATTTCATCACCGCGCTGTTCCACAACCTGATGCTGTTCGTCATCGCCGTGGCCACCGTCTGGTCGGCCTTCGGCGAGTTTGGCCACATCTTCATGGGCGAGGCGGCACCGACGCTGAAGGACATCCTGCTGCTGTTCATCTACCTCGAAGTGCTGGCTATGGTGGGGATCTACTTCCGCACCCACCGCCTGCCGGTGCGCTTCCTCGTCTACATCGCCATCACCGCGTTGACCCGCGTGCTGGTGGTGGACCTGAAGACGATGAGCATGGAGGAAATCCTCGTCTATTCAGGTAGCATCCTTATCCTGACCGCGGCGGTACTGGCGCTGAAGTTCGGCTCCTCCCGCTATCCGAGCCAACCTCCCACCGAATAAGCCATGCGTGTAACCATCATTGCCGCCATGGACAGCCAGCGCCTGATCGGCAAGGGCGATGGCCTGCCCTGGCGCCTGCCCGCCGACCTGCGGCACTTCAAGGCCATGACCCTGGGCAAGCCCGTCATCATGGGGCGCAAGACGTTTGAGACGATCGGGCGGCCCCTGCCGGGCCGCACCACCATCGTGATCACCCGCGACATGGGCTACCAGCCCGAGGGCGTCATCGTGGCGCACACCATCAACGATGCGCTGGAGGCGGCGCGCGAGGTGGCGGGGGAGGAGGGCGAGGTCATGGTGGCGGGCGGGGCGAACGTCTATTTCCAGTTCCTGCCGCGCGCGGATCGCATGCTCCTGACCCTGGTGCACGGCAGCTTCGAGGGCGACACCTGGTTCCCGGCCTACGACCGGCGCGACTGGGGCGTGATCCAGGAGGAGCAGCACCCCGCGGACGACGAGAACAACGTGCCCTACAGCTTCATTACCCTGCAGCGCCGTTACCCCCACGAGCGCGGGACCGGCACCGTCAGCTTCGGGCGCTGGTGAACCCTGGAGTGGTCAATGGCCGGTAGTCAGTGATCAGTGAAAACGGTCTGTTCCGCTGACCGCTGACTCAGCTCGGCTTCTGGTAGCCCGCGCAGTCTTCGCTGGCCAGCGGCAGGTGCTCGTCATCCAGCCGCACCGCGGTCAGCTTCCCGCCCCACAGGCAGCCGGTGTCCAGGGCGATGGCGCCGGGTAGGCGGGTGCGGCCGAGGGTGGACCAGTGGCCGAACACCACCGTCGCGCCGAGCGGCGCACGCGGCACGGCATACCAGGGGATCAGCCCTTCCGGCGCCTGTTCCGGCGCACACTTGTACTTGAATTCCAGCCGTCCGTCCGGGGTGAGGTAGCGCATGCGGGTGAGGGCGTTGACCGTGTAGCGCAGGCGTTCCAGTCCTTCCAGGCCCGCATCCCAGCGGTCCGGGTGATCGCCGTACATCTCGACCAGGAAGTCCCGCACCCCATTGCCCGCGAGCACCGCCTCCACCTGCTGCGCACAGGCCGCGGCGGTGGGGAGGTCCCAGTCCGGCGGGATGCCCGCATGCGCCAGGACCGCCCTCAGGTCCGGCTCGTGGTGCAGCAGGGGCTGGCGGCGCAGCCAGTCGACCAACTCGTCCCGGTCGGGGGCGGTCAGGATGGGGGCGAGGGTGTCCTTGCCCTTGGTCCTGTGCCCGCCGATCGCGACGGCCAGCAGGTGCAGGTCGTGGTTGCCGAGCACGGTGACGGCCGCCTCGCCCAGGCCGCGCACGAAGCGCAGCGCCTCGAGCGACTGCGGGCCGCGGTTGACCAGGTCGCCGACCAGCCACAGGCGGTCGCGGGCGGGGTCGAAGGCGAGGCGCTCCAGCAGCCGCTGCAGCGGATCCAGGCAACCCTGCAAGTCCCCCACGGCATACACGGCCATGTCCTTACTCCTTGCGTAGGATGATGTGGCGGAACCAGCCGCCGAGGAAGGCCGGTTCGTCATGCACCAGGGTAAGGCCGGGACATTGCGCCAGTGTGTCTTCGAACACCACGTCCGTGCGGGTGGCGAGGCGACGGGTGAGCACGTTCAGTGCACGCCGCAGGGGGGCGCGCTGGCCGGGACGGAGGAACTTGTCGAGGATCAGGATCTCACCGCCGGGCCTCAGCACCCGCGCGGCCTCGCACAGGGCACGAGCCGGGTCCGGCACCACGGCCAGGATCAGGTGCATGACGATGCGGTCGAATTCGCCGTCGTCGAACGGCAGGCTCATGGCGTTGCCGTTCATCAGCCGGATCGGGCAGCCACAGCGCTGCGCCCGGCGCCGTGCGCGCTCAAGCATGGCCGGGGTGATGTCGATGCCGGTGTAGTCCGCGTCATGCGGCAGGAAAGGCAGGTCCAGTCCGCTGCCCACGCCGACCAGAAGCACCCGTTTGCCCCCCCAGTCACGCAAAAGTTCGATGCTGCGACGGCGGACGCGGCGGGTGGCGCGACTATCGATCAGCGCGTCGTAGATCGGTGCCCAGAAGGTGTAGGCGCGCCGCAGGGGGATGGTCGAGGGGGATGGGGACTGCTCGTCGGCCATCAGTGCAGCACGCGCGGGATGGAGAGGGTGAAGCGCGGAATGGGCACCAGGAAGCGCTCGCCCTCGTCGGTGACGAACAGGTAGTCGCCCTGCATGGTGCCGACCGGGGTGTTCAGCACCGCGCCGCTGGAGTAGGTGTAGCTCTCGCCCGGCTCCAGGCGCGGCTGGGCGCCCACCACGCCGGGGCCGCGCACCTCCTCGATGCGCCCGTCGGCGTGGGTGATGAGCCAGTGGCGCTCGAGCAGCTGGGCGGGTACATCGCCCACATTGCGCAGGGTGATGGTGTAGGAAAACACGTAGCGGTTCTGCGCCGGGTCGGAATGCTGCTCGAGGAAGGCGGGTTCGGGCGAGACCTCGATCTGGGCGGTGGATTCGGGGGCGTTCATGGCGCTCTGGGTTGGAATGTTGACCATCATTCTAAACGCCCGCCGCCGGCTTGGGAGGATAGGCCGCCTGGTCGACATGCCATTCCAGCGATGCCTGGCGCTGCAGGCGGGCGATGGGCAGCAGGGAGCCGGGCTCGTGCAGGACCTCGGCCAGGGCGGCCCGCTTGTCCGCACCCGTGATCATGACGATGCGTCGGCGGGCGGCGGCGATGACCCGGCGGCCGAGCGAGATGCGCCGGTGGCCGAGGTGCTCCTCCCGCACCGGCAGGACGAAGGCCTCGCGGTCCTCGAGCGCCGTGGTGCCCGGGAACAGGGAGGCGAAGTGGCCGTCCGCGCCCATGCCGAGCAGGATCAGGTCGAAGGTCGGGATCGGCGCATCGCCCAGACGCTCCCGCAGCAGGCTGGCGTAGTGCGCGGCGTCCTGGTCGGGGCGCAGCGGATCGTTCACCATCGGAAAGAAGAGGGGGGGATGAGGCAGGCGGTCGAGCAGGGCCTCGCGCACCATGCGGGCGTTGCTGTCCGGATGGTCGGCGGGCACGCAGCGCTCGTCACCGAGATACAGCTCGGTCCTGTCCCAGGGCAGACGGTCGCGCCATGCCGGGCTGGCCAGCAGCTCGTATAGGATGCGCGGGGTGCGCCCGCCGGAGAGGGCGACGGTGAAGCGGCCGTGCTCCGCGATGGCCCCCTCTGCGAGCGCGGCCCAGCGCCGGGCTACGGTGGCGGCGAGTGCTTCAGGGCCGGGGTGGACGTGCAGTTCAGCGTGCATGGTGCCTGTCCGCCCGCGCCGCTCAGCCCTGGACGGTGGCGCTGGCCACCCGGCTGAGCGCGGCGAATTCCTCCAGGCTCAGGGTCTCCGGGCGGCGCACCGGGTCGATGCCCGCGGCGGCGAAGCCGGCCTCGTCGATGAAACCCTTGAGCCCGTTGCGCAGGGTTTTGCGGCGCATGTTGAAGGCCTGCGCGACCATGCGGCTGAAGATGTCCGGATCGCCCACGTCCACCGGCGGCTCACGGTAGGGGGTGAGGCGGACAATGCCGGACTCGACCTTGGGCGGCGGGTTGAACGCGCCCCGGCCGACGTGGAACAGGTACTCGACCCGCGCATGGTACTGCGCCATCACCGACAGGCGCCCGTAGTGCTCGGTATTCGGCGCTGCGGCGAGGCGCTCGCAGACCTCGAGCTGGAGCATGAAGGTCATATCCTGCACCACCGGCCCCTGGGCGAACAGGTGAAACAGCAGGGGGGTGGAGATGTTGTAGGGCAGGTTGCCGATGACCCTGAGCCGCTCGCCCGGTGGGGCAAGATCGGCGAAACGGAACTGCAGCGCGTCGGCCTGGTGGATGACAAGCTCGCCGTGGCCCGCGCAGGCGGCCGTCAGGTGCGGGATGACGTCGCGATCCAGCTCGACCACGTCCAGCCGTCGGCAGCGCTCCAGCACCGGCACGGTGAGGGCGCCGAGGCCGGGGCCGATCTCGACGATGCGCTGGCCGGGCCGGGGGTCGATGGCCTGGACGATGCGCATGATTACGCCGCGATCGTGCAGGAAGTGCTGGCCGAAGCGCTTGCGGGGGATATGCGTGGTCATGCTGTCTTCGCGGAGGCCATGGTGAGCGCCATGAGCACGGCCTGGCGCAGGCTGTCGACGCGCGCCCGGCCGGTGCCAGCCAGTTCCAGCGCGGTGCCGTGGTCGACCGAGGTGCGCAGCAGCGGCAGGCCGAGGGTGATGTTGACCGCCTCGCCGAAGCCCGCGTACTTGAGCACCGGCAGGCCCTGGTCGTGGTACATGGCGAGCACGGCGTCTGCATGCTGCAGGCGGTCGCGGGTGAACAGGGTGTCGGCGGGCAGGGGGCCGACCAGGTCGAGCCCCTCGCCGCGCAGGCGCCCGAGCACCGGCTCGATGATATCGATCTCCTCGCGTCCCAGGTGCCCGCCTTCGCCCGCGTGCGGGTTGAGGCCGGCGACCAGGATGCGCGGGCGGGCGAGACGGAAGCGGGCGCGCAGGTCGTGGTCGAGGATGCGGCAGACCTTCTCGAGCAGGGGCTGATCGATGGCGTCCGCCACCTCGCGCAGCGGCAGGTGAGTGGTGGCGAGGGCGACCCGTAGATGGCCCGCGGCCAGCATCATCACCGGGTAGCCGCCGGCGAACTCGGCGAGGAATTCGGTGTGGCCGGTGAAGGGGATGCCGGCATCGTTGATCACGCCCTTGTGCACCGGCCCGGTGACGAGCCCGGTCACTTCTCCCGCGAGGCAGGCGCGGGTGGCGGCGCGCAGGGTGTCGAGCACGTAATCCGCGTTGGCCGGATCCAGCCGCCCCGCCTCGGCGGGGGTGCGCAGGGGAATAGGGGCGATGCTCAGCTCGCCCGCATTCGGCAGGCGGGGAGGACGATGGGGTTCGTGGGGGATGAGGCTCAGCGGCAGGCCGAGCCTGGCGGCGCGCTCGCGCAGAAGCGTAGGGTCGGCGAAGGCCACCAGTTCGACCGGCAGGACCTGCTGGACGAGCTGGATGGCGAGATCGGGACCGATCCCGGCCGGTTCCCCGGGGGTGAGGGCCAGTTTCAGCGGGGCGGTCACTTGCCGGCGCCGTTGCCGATGAGGATCTCGGTGTAGGCCTCGTCCTTCAGGCGGCGCTGCCAGCGCTCGAGCTCCTCCTCGGCCTTGCGCCGGCCGATCGCCTCGCGCGCCTGCTGGCGCAGGAACTCCACGTTGCCGCTCGCGTCGCGGCGCTCGATCACCTGCAGGAGGTGCCAGCCGAAGGGGGAGCGGAACGGTTCGCTGAGCTGGCCGGGCGCGGTGCTGTTCATCACCTGCTCGAAGGCCTCGACCATCATGCCGGGACGGGCCCAGCCCAGATCACCGCCGCGCTCGGCGGAGCCCTTGTCATCGGAGTAGGTGCGCGCCAGGGCGGCGAAGTCCTCGCCCTTGAGGATGCGCTCGCGCAGCTCGAGCAGACGGCGGCGGGCCTCGTCGTCGGAGACGTTCTCGCGCGTCTGGATCAGGATGTGGCGGGCATGGGTCTCGGTCAGCGTCGCGGCCTGGTCCTGCGCGCCGCGCACCTCGGCCAGCTGGACGATGTGGAAGCCGCTCGGGGTGCGCAGCAGCTCGGACAGCTGGCCGGCCTGCAGGCCCTGCGCGGCCTCGGCATAGACGGTAGGCAGGCGGTCGAGCGGGCGCCAGCCGAGGTCGCCGCCCTCCAGCGCGTCGCGCGCATCGGAGAAGCGGGCGGCCACGCTGGCGAAGTCGGCCCCGCCGCGCAGTTCAGCGAGTGCCTTCTCGGCCTTGGCGCGTGCCTTGGCAATGTCGTCCGGTCCGGCGGACTCGGGCAGGGCGACGAGGATGTGGCGGAGATGGAACTCGCGCGCCTGGCCGGACTTGACCTGCTTGCTGGCGAGGAAGTCGTCGATCTCCTTGTCGGAGATCTGCATGCGGTCGAGCACCTCGCGCTTGTGCAGGCGGCCAAGGATGATCTCCTGGCGCACCTGCTCGCGGAAGGCCGCCCAGTCGGTGCCTTCCTTCGCCAGGGCGGCACGGAACTGCTCCACGCTCATGCCGTTGTCGCTGGCGATGCCGCGCACGGCGTTGTCCAGGGTCAGGTCGTCGGCCGTGATGCCGGTCAGCTTGGCGTACTGCAACTCGGCGCGCTGGATCATCATGCGCTCCAGCACCTGCGGCAGCAGCACCTCGGTGGGCGGCACGGCGCGGCCGCTGGCGCGCAGGCGGTTGGTGATGCGGGCCATCTCGGCCGCCAGCTCGCGCTCGGTGATCGCCTCGTTGTTGACGATGGCGACCACGCGATCAAGGGGGATCAGTTGATCCTGGCCCTGCGCCTTTGGCGCAGCGGAGGACTGGGGGGCAGCGTGCAGCGGGCCGCCGAGGGCGAGCAGGATGCCGGCCAGGAGGAGGGGCCGTGCGATCGGGAAGCGGGGCATGAATGGAGTCCGTTCAGGGGTGGAACGATGAGAATCCAAGAATATCACGTTCGAACTGCCTGTCAGCCTGCTGGCCAAGGCCGCCCAGTCCCTTGAGCTCGAGCTGGATCAGCACCGCGCTGTCCAGTTCGATCACCTCCGGATCGGGGACCTCGACCACATAGCGGCGCGCGCCGACGCGCAGCCGCCAGCAGCAGCTGTCGTACTCCACGCCTGCCAGGGCCTGGATCACCGCCTCGCCCTTCAGGTCCTGCACCACGCTGCCGAGCAGGCGCCACTGGCGTGAGACGGGCCAGGCGAAGGAGATGCCGGCCTGTTCCAGGTCGGGCAGGCCGGGATCATCCTCGTGCTTGGCGTAGTGCAGGTTGAGCAGGCGCTGGTCTGTCCCGCGGAAGCCGAGCAGGGCATAGGTCTGGGTGAGTTTGTCGAGCGCGGGGTCGGTGGCAGCCAGCAGGCGCAGGTGCCAGGTGCGGCTGAAGCCGAGGCCCAGCTCGCCCATCACCTCCCCGGCCCCTGCCTCATGGCCTGGGCCGGAGAGGGTGATCCGTTCGTCGGCAAAACGGTAGCGCTGGCCGATGGCAAGGCTTGCGCGTTCAAAGCCCTCGCGGGCGTCCAGGGCGCGCCAGGTCAGGGCGTAGCTGAGTGCATGGGCATCCCCCAGTCGGTCGCGGCCAAGGAAGCGGTTGGGGCTGAACAGGCGGGAGAGGCTCGGGGTGGCCAAGGTGGTATCGAACAGCGGGCCGTCCTGCTCGCGATAGGGGACGTAGAGGTAGTACAGGCGGGGCTCGAGTTGCTGGTGCATCCGCTCACCAAAGCGGTCGAAGAACAGGCGCGCATCGAGGCTCGCGATGGGGGTGGTGCGATCGAAGCTTTCGTCCTCGAGCTGGTAGTGCACCGCATCGAACGCGAGGCGCGGGGTGATGCTGTACCAGCGATCCTCGACAGGCAGGCTGATTGCCGGCTGCAGGGCATAGCGCTCGCCCTGCGGCTTGAGCTCGAATTCATGACTGAAGCGCACGGCCTCGCTCTCAAGGGTCAGCCGCAGCGGGCCGACGTCCTCGCCGCCGGTCAGGAGGATCTGCGGCATGCGCCGGTAGGGGCGGCCCGCCTCGGTCACGTTGTAGGTGAGGGTCTGCCACTGCTGGGCATGGAGCAGCAGGTTCCAGTGGCCGAAGCTGCGCGAGGCGCGCACGTGCGACTCGAGATAGTCGGTGATGCTGCCCCAGGGTGTGAGGCTGAAGTCGCGCATGAAGTCCATGTCGGAGGCGCGGCGCAGCGCCAGCGAGCCGTTCCAGTCGCCCAACCGGCTGTCGGCCTGGGCACTCAGCAGGTAGCGGTGGTCGTCGCCGCGCTCGTTGTCATGCGGCAGCCAGTCGAGGTTGACCTGGCCGCGGCCTTCCCGCCACAGCTCGCGGTACTCGCCCTGCAGCATCAGGCCGCGCTTGCTCATTGGGCGCAGGGTGAGGGTGGCGTCGCGCTCGGGGGCAATGTTCCAGTACCAGGGCACCGCCACCTCGAAGCCCCGCTTGCCGCTGATGCCGACGTTGGGGTAGAGGAAACCGCTGGCGCGGCGGTCGTCGAGCGGGAAGTCGAGCCAGGGCGAGTAGAACAGCGGCACACCCTTGAAGTGGAGCCAGGTATCGCGCGCGACGCCACGGCCGCGCGCGTGATCGAGCTCCATTCGGCGCGCCGAAAGTTCCCAGTCGCGCTTCGTCTCGGGGCAGCTGCTCAGGCTGACCTGCTCGAGCTGGTCGTGCTGTGCGTTGAGGCGGGTGACGGACGCGCTGCTGCCGGACAGGTGGCCCTGCGTCAGCCAGAAGCGCGTGGCCTCGAGCTGGCCGCGGTCCTCGCCAGGCCAGAAACGGGCCTTGCGGGCGAACAGGATGCGGCTGGTGTCCCAGTAGCGCAGCTCCCCGCCAGCGGGGGCTTCGGCCTCGATCTGTTCGGGGGTCAGGGTGTAGCGGACGCGCTCGGCCAGCAGGCGCTGGTCGAGGCGTTGCAGGCGGACGTCGCCCGCGAGGGTGGCCACCCGGCCATCGTGACTCACGTGGTCGGCCTCGGCCTCGGCGGGGGCGCCGGCGGCGAGGGCGGGGAGATCGGGCAGCTCCGGCCCGAACGGCGGGCAGAGGCCGTAGGGGTCATAGGCCCCTGCCGCCGGTGCCAGGGTCAGCGCCAGCAGCAGGGCGAGGGGCAGGTTCGAAAGGCGCCCCGGGATCATCGGCGCGGCGTCAGGCCAGGCCGTCGATGATGGCGCGGAAGTCCGCGAAGATGGCCTCCATCGGACGCCGGCCGTCAACTGTGTGCAGCTTGCCTTCGGCCTTGTAGAAGTTGATCAGCGGGGCGGTCTGCTCTTCGAAGACGCGCAGGCGCTTGCCTACCGTCTCCTCGTTGTCGTCCGCGCGCTGGGTCAGCTCGCCACCGCAGGCATCGCACACGCCGGCCTTGCGCGGGGCGTGGGTGTACTTGTTGTACACCGCGCCGCACTTGGCACAGGTCATGCGGCCGGTCAGGCGCTGCATCAGGTCCTCGAACGGCACGTCCAGCAGGATGGCGGCCTGCAGCGGCTTGTCGATGTCGGCCAGTAGGGCGTCCAGTGCGCTGGCCTGGGCGAGGTTGCGCGGGAAACCGTCGAGGATGAAGCCGTCGCGGGTGTCGTCCTCGGCCAGGCGCTCGCGGATCATGCCGAGCACGATGTCATCCGAGACCAGCTGGCCATGGTCCATGGCCTCCTTGGCCTTGCGGCCGAGCGGGGTGCCGGCCGCCACCTGGGCGCGCAGCAGGTCGCCGGTGGAGATCTGCGGCACCTTGTAGTGCTCGACCAGGAACTTGGATTGCGTGCCCTTGCCAGAACCGGGGGCGCCAAGGAGAACGATGCGCATGTCGAGTGTCCTGTGTTGGATCGGTGTGCCGCATGGTCGGCACATATTCAAACCGCTTATAATACACGCCTGATTCGACATAACGAGGCATTCGGCATGCAGATTGAGCACATCCCGGCGGGCAAGAGCGTTCCCGAGGACATCAACGTCATCATCGAGATTCCGGCCCAGGGCGCCCCGGTCAAGTACGAGATCGACAAGGAGAGCGGCGCGCTGGTGGTCGACCGCTTCATGGCCACCGCCATGTTCTATCCCTGCAACTATGGTTTCATCCCGCACACCCTGTCCGACGACGGCGACCCGGTCGACGTGCTGGTGGTGACGCCGACCCCGCTGATGCCCGGTGCCGTGATCCGCTGCCGCCCGGTCGGCATGCTGAAGATGAGCGATGAGGCCGGCGTGGATGCGAAGCTGGTGGCCGTGCCGTTCGGCAAGCTGACTCCGCTCTACGACCATGTGCAGGAAGTCACCGACCTGCCGGAGCTTCTGCGCGGTCAGATCGCCCACTTCTTCGAGCAGTACAAGGCCCTGGAGAAGGGCAAGTGGGTCAAGGTCGATGGCTGGGCGGACGCCGCCGCTGCGCGCGCCGAGATTCTCGCCTCGGTTGAGCGCTACAAGGCTGGGGTGCTTGGTTAAGATGACGTTGGCCGGCCGCCGCCCATCCGTGGGCGGTGTCCTTCGTGGTTTGGCTGTCGGGAGCGGCCGTCGGGGGCGTCTTGCGGCGAGTCCCGCTGTGCTCCAGACCCATCGGTCATGACCGATTCGTCCGGGGCGAATCGGGGAGGGGCCTGGCGGGGGCGATCCGCCGGGCGGCGTTCATGGAGGGACGGAGACAGGCATCCCAGGCCGATGGAGGACGGGGTCCGCATGCGGGGGCTTGTCCTGCAGCGTGCCGTCATCGCCGGCCTCATCTGCCTTCTCCTGCTCGGTGGGGTGACCGCGCGCGTGGTCTGGCTGCAGGTCACTGCGCACGAGCGTTTTGCCAGCCTGGCCGAGCAGAACCGGACGCGCATCGAACCCATCCCGCCCGCGCGTGGCCTGATCTACGACCGCAATGGCGTGGTGCTGGCCGACAATGCCCCCGCCTTTCAGGTCGAGCTCGTCCCCGAGCAGGTGCCGGACATGGAGTCCACCCTCCAGCATCTGGCCGGCCTGCTGGCCCTGGACGAGTCTGAACTTGCCCGGTTCCGCAAGGCGCTTCGGGCGAGCCGCTCGTTCGAAAGCATTCCGCTCAAGCTCAACCTCACCGAGGAAGAGGTGGCCCGGCTGGCGGTCGAACGCCCGCGTCTGCCGGGTGTGGAGGTGCAGGCCCGCCTGACCCGCGTCTATCCCCAGCGGGAGAAGGTGGCGCACGTGGTCGGCTATGTCGGCCGGATCAACGAGCGCGACCTTGCGACCATCGACCAGGAGGCCTACCGCGGCACCTCGCATATCGGCAAGACCGGGCTGGAGCGGTTCTACGAGGACCGCCTGCACGGCGAGGTTGGCTACCGCAAGCTCGAGGTCGATGCCCACGGCCGCACCCTGCGGGTGCTGGAGGAGGTGCCGGCCTCGCCGGGCGAGGACATCCACCTGACCCTCGACCTGCGCCTGCAGGAGGTGGCCGAGGCCGCGCTCGGCGACTTCCTCGGCGCCGTCGTCGCCCTCGACCCTCGCAATGGGGAGGTGCTGGCCTTCGTCAGCAAGCCGGGTTTCGATCCCAATCTGTTCGTCAACGGCATCCGCAGCGGGGACTACAAGGCGCTGGTCGAGAACCCCGACCGGCCCCTGTTCAACCGGGCCCTTGCGGCGGCCTATCCGCCAGGGTCGACGATCAAGCCGCTGATGGGGCTGGCGGGGCTCGAGCATGGCCTGATCACGCCCGAGTTCCGCATGTTCGCCGGTCCTTACTACCAGTTGCCGAACGATAGCCACCGCTACCGCGACTGGAAGAAGAGCGGGCACGGCTGGGTGGACCTCGACCGGGCCATCGCCCAGTCCTGCGACGTGTACTTCTACGATCTGGCACACCGCATGGGCATCGATCGCATGCACGAGTTTTTTACCCGTTTCGGCCTCGGGCGGCCGACCGGCATCGACCTGCCGGGCGAGGTTGCCGGGCTGGTGCCCTCGCGCGCCTGGAAGCGGGCGGCGAGAGGCCAGTCGTGGTATCCGGGCGAGACCCTGATCGCGGGTATCGGGCAGGGCTACATGCTGGCGACACCACTGCAGCTCGCGCAGATGGCGGCGACGCTGGCCCGGCGCGGCCAGCCGGTGCGGCCGCATCTTTCCCAGGATGCCGTGATCGAGCCCATGGAGCCCTTCGTGGTGCGCAAGGATGCCCATTGGGATGCGGTGCTGGCGGGCATGGATCACGTGATCAACTCCGACTACGGCACGGCCAAGGTCATCAAGGGTTCGCCCTACCGCATCGCCGGCAAGAGCGGGACCGCGCAGGTCTTCACCGTGAAGCAGAGCGAGACCTATGACGAGAGGAAGCTCTCGCGCAAGCTGCACGACCATGCGGTGTTCATCGGCTACGCCCCGGTGGAGGCGCCCGCCATCGCGGTGGCGGCCTTTGTCGAGAACGGCCAGCACGGCTCGGGCACGGCCGGGCCGATCGTGCGCCGGGTCATGGATGCCTGGCTGCTGGGCGATTATGCCTTGAAGGCGGCGGAGACCGAGAACCAAGCGGAGGCTGACTGATGTCGATGCTGCGTGAAGGCTGGAACCGGTCGCTGCAACCCTATCGCGAGGAGGATGGGATGCTGTTCCGCTGGCTGCGCCTGGACCCCTGGCTGCTGTTCGCCCTGCTCCTTTTGCTGGGGGTGAGCGTGGTGACGGTGTACAGCGCCTCGCACCAGAGCCTGCAGCAGCTCACCAGTCTCGGTATGCGCATCGGGCTCGGTGTGGTGTTGATGCTGATCATGGCGCGCATCCCGCCGCGCATCTACCAGTTCTGGTCGCCTTGGCTGTTCGGGGCGGGGCTCGCCTTGCTGTTCGCGGTCGAGCTGTTCGGCCATATCGGCAAGGGGGCGCAGCGCTGGCTGGACCTCGGCTTCATCCGCTTCCAGCCGTCCGAGATCATGAAGCTCGCGGTGCCGATGATGGCGGCCTGGTACCTGGCCCATCGGCCGCTGCCGCCGCGTCCGCTGGATGTGCTGGCGACCCTGCTGCTGGTGCTGGTGCCGATGGGGCTGATCATGCTCCAGCCGGATCTCGGTACCGCCCTGCTGGTGGGGGCGGCGGGCATCTTCGTGCTGCTGCTTGCGGGCCTGTCCTGGCGCTATATCGCCGGCGGGCTGGTGGCCCTGGCCGCGGTCATCCCGGTGATGTGGAACTTCGTCATGCACGACTACCAGCGCCAGCGGGTGCTGACCCTGCTGGACCCGGATGCCGACCCGCTCGGCACGGGCTACCACATCATTCAGTCGAAGATCGCGATTGGCTCCGGCGGCGTGTTCGGCAAGGGCTGGCTGAACAGCACCCAGGCCAACCTGAGCTTCCTGCCGGAGGGGCACACCGATTTCATCTTCGCGGTGTTCGCCGAGGAATTCGGCCTGATCGGCGTGCTGCTGCTGCTCTCGCTCTACCTGTTCATCGTCCTGCGTGGCCTGGTCATCGCCGTCAACGCCCCGAGCGTCTACGGGCGCTTGCTCGCAGGCAGCCTCAGCCTCAGTTTCTTTGTCTACGTGTTCGTCAACACCGGCATGGTGACCGGCCTCTTGCCGGTCGTTGGCGTGCCGCTGCCGCTGGTCAGCTATGGCGGGACGGCCATGGTGACCCTCATGGCGGGTTTCGGTATGCTCATGTCCATCCACAGTCATCGACCCTTCCTTGCCAGGCGCTGACCATGCATCGACTGCTTCCGACCGTGCTGATCCCCGCCGTCATGACCACCCTGCTGGCGAGCTGCGCCACGTTGGCGTCCCAGGGGTTCGCCGGGCGTGACGACGTGCGGGCCTTTGCGCGTGAGATCAGCGAGCGCAACGGTCTGGACGAGGGGGAGGTGCGCGCGGCCCTGGCGCAGGCGCGGCCGCAGCCTTCCATCATCGAGGCCATGACCCGGCCCGCCGAGGCCAAGCCATGGCACCAGTACCGGCCGATCTTCCTCACCGAGAAGCGCATCGCGGACGGGGTGGATTTCTGGCGCGAGCATGCCGACAGACTCACCCAGCTTGAGCGGCAGTATGGCGTGCCGGCCGAGATCCTGGTCGCCATCGTCGGCGTGGAGACCGGCTACGGACGCAACGTGGGCCGCTATGCCGTGCTCGATGCGCTCGCCACCCTGGCCTTCGATTATCCGCCGCGCGCTCCCTTCTTCCGCAAGGAGCTGGAGCAGTTCTTCCTCCTGGCCAGGGATGAAAAGGTGCCGCTCGCCGAGGTGAAGGGCTCTTATGCCGGCGCGATGGGGATGCCGCAGTTCATGCCCTCGAGTTACCGCAACTTCGCGGTCGATGGCGATGGTGATGGCCGCCGCGACCTTTGGTCGAGTGCCGATGATGTGCTGGCGAGCGTCGCCAACTACTTCGCGCGCCACGGCTGGCAACCGGGGGGCGAGGTGGCCTGGCCGGTCGAACTGGCCGAGCCGGCGCGCCTGGAGGGCCTGATGAACCGCGGGCGCGACCTCAAAGCCAAGACCAGCCTGGGCGAGCTGCGCAAGGCCGGCGTGTCGCTGCCGCCGGGCGACGATGCCCTGCCCGCCATGCTGATCCCCTTCAGGGAGGAGGCGGGCGAGACCTTCTGGGTCGGCCTGCCCAACTTTTACGTCATCACCCGCTACAACCACAGCGCGCACTACGCCATGGCCGTTTGGCAGCTCGGCCAGGCGGTGCGCGACCGATTCGCCGGGAGCGGATCGGGGACGGCCACGGATGGCCCGCATCCGCGCGTGAGCGGCACCCTCGGCAACAAAGGCGCGGGGGCGTCATGAGCAAGTGTGGCATGCCGGCATGGCGCCCTCTGGCGCTGGCCTTGCTCGCCGGCATGCTCGGCCTTTCCGGATGCTCCTCCACCCCGACGACCCGCGATGCGGTGCCGCGTGCCGAGGCCTACAGCAAGTACGGCAACCCGGCCTCCTACGAGGTGCTTGGCCAGCGCTACGAGGTCATGAAGGACAATCGCGGCTACCGCGAGACCGGCATCGCCTCCTGGTACGGTCCCGGTTTCCACGGCAAGCGGGCCTCCGCCGGCGAGACCTATGACATGTACGCCATGACCGCGGCGCACAAGACCCTGCGCATCCCGTGCTATGTCGAGGTGACCAACCTCCAGAACGGCAGGCGCGCCGTGGTGCGGGTCAACGATCGCGGCCCGTTCCATGACAACCGCATTATCGACCTCTCCTTCGCCGCCGCGCAGAAGCTCGGGGTGGTCGGTTCCGGCACGGCCCTGGTCGAGGTGCGCCACATCGATGTCGATCAATCCCCACCCAAACAACCGGATGATGCTCCCATCCAGTTGGCCACGCCGGTGCCGGAATGGGGGCGGAACGTGTTCCTCCAGGTGGGGGCATTCTCTGATGCGACCAACGCCGAGCGTCTGCGCCTCCGTCTTGCCTCTGCCCGCATCGACCAAGTTGACGTGGCCCGCCGTCCCGATGGTCTGCATCGCGTGCGGATCGGCCCGCTGAGCTCGGTGGAGCAGGCGGATGAGCTCGCGCGACAGCTGGATGCGCTGGGCGTGAGCGGCCGGCACATCGTGCTCGATTGAGGTGCCATCTTTGCGGACCGGTTCCGGTCTGCCTTCCTATCTTTGCAGGATCTGCCAGGCTGCAGCAAATGTTCCTCCCAGGGCCATCGCCTGAAGGTCTGGAGCGTTCGCACAAGGCGAAAATCCAGCATGCAAAGGGGCGGCATCTTCGCTCTGTTGGGTTGTAGGAGGCCCGCCCTCGGGCCGACGCTTGCGCACGATACGCCTGTCGCGGCGGGGGCGCCGTTCCTGCATCGGCGTTCAGAACGATGAGACAGGTTCATGCGATGGTCCTGATGCTCCTCCACGGTGGGCTTCCATGTGCTTTAAACATGGAGGACACCCCGGTGGGGCATAATATTGTTGCCTGTCGCCATAGATTTTAAGTATATTAGCCGTCACTAATTTACCGGAGCCGCGCAGGCGGTGCGAGAAGGACCCGACATGATTGAGAAACAAGCCCTCCGGCCCCTGGTTCTCGGTGTGATGCTCGCCATGCTGGGGCAGGCCGCCCAGGCCGAAACGCTGACCTTCCAGCAGTGCGTCGAGCGCGCGCTGAGCCAGAATCCGGACATTGAGGTCAGCCAGGCGCAGATCGATCAGGCCCAGGCCGCCGTGCGCCAGGCCGAGGCCAACCATCTTCCGAGGGTGAACCTGTCGCTGACGGGGACCTACACCAATGACGCCCTCAACGCCTTCGGTCTCAAGCTCGGGCAGCGCCAGGCGACCTTCAACGACTTCGGCGCGGGCGAGTTCCTGAATGCCCTCAACGCAGGGCAGAATCCCCTCCCGATCGCGCCCGACAACCTCAACCACCCCGGCGGTACCGGCAACGTCAACACCCGCATCGAGGTGCTGGTGCCGGTCTACAATGGCGGCATGGTGCAGGGCTACGTGAGCCAGGCGCGCGCCTACACCCGCGCGGCCCAGGCGGGCGACGCCCATGCCCGTCAGATGCTGGTCAAGCAGGTGCTGATGGCCTACCAGGGCGTGCATTCCGCGCGCGCCTACGTGACGGTGGGCGAGCAGGCGCAGGCCGCCGCCGAGGAGTACGTTCGCATCACCGAGCGCATGCTGCAGCAGGGCATGGCGGTGAAGAGCGACTACCTGAGTGCCAAGGTCCACCTGGAGGACGTCAAGGTCCAGCTTGTGCGCGCGCGCAACGCGGAGGCCGCCGCCCTCGACCAGCTGCACCTGCTGCTCGGCATGCCGCTGGAGGCCCCGCTCGATGTCGGTCCGGAGGTCGCGCCGCTGCCGCTGCAGGGGGAGCTGCCTGAGCTGCAGCAAAAGGCGAAGGACGGTCATCCCGCCCTGCAGGCCATGCGCCATCAGCTCGAGGGCGTGACCGCCAACGTCGACGTCGCCCGTGCCGGCCTGCTGCCGCAGTTCAACGTCATGCTGCGCCAGGACTGGAACGACGAGGCCCTCGGCTTCGACTCATCCTCCTACACCGTGGCTGGCGTGCTGTCCTGGAATGCCTTCGACGCCGGCGGCACCAGCGCGGCCGTCGACCGTGCCCAGGCCGCGCGGATCGAGACCTCGGCCAGGCTGCGCCAGGCCGAGGAGGGCATCCTGTTCCAGGTGCGCGAGGCGGTGCGCAAGTCGCGGGAGGCCGACGAGGCGGTGGCGGCGCGTGAGCTCGCGGCCGAGCAGGCCGATGAGGCCCAGCGCCTGGTGAAGAAAAGATACGAGAACGGGCTTGCGACCATGGTCGAGCTGCTGGCCGCGCAGACCCAGCGCGACAAGGCCCATGCCGACCTGGTCGCCGCCCGTTACGAGCAGGTGGTCCAGCGTGCCGAGTTGAAGCGCGCGGTGGGCCTGCTCTCGGTCGAACAACTCTAAGGACTGTCCCATGCGCATGTCATCGACTCTTGCACTCACATCTTTCGTCCTGCCGCTGGCCCTGCTGATGGGGGGCTGCTCGTCCGACGAGAAGGCCGCTGCCCCTACCCAGGTCGTGCGCGACATCCCCGCTTCGATCGAGACTGCCCGCCTGGTCGAGATGCCGATCCTGGCGCCGGCTGCCGGCAGCCTCGTCCCGCTGGAGTCGGTGCAGCTGTCCTCGCGCGTGATGGGCTACATCCGCGACCTCAAGGTCGTGGAGGGACAGGCCGTCAGGCAGGGCGAGCTGCTGTTCGTGATCGACCCGGTCGACGTGCAGGGCGCCGTGGCCCAGGCCCAGCAGGGGCTGCTGCAGGCCGAGGCCGCGCTGAAAGACGCCCAGGCCGACTACGAACGCTTCGAGCAGCTGTACAAGGACGAGGTGGTGAACCGCCAGCAGTTCGAGAAGATGAAGCTCAACTACGAGGTGGCGAAGAGCCGCGTGGCCCAGGCCCGCGCCGGTCTCGCCCAGGCGCGCGGCCAGTTCGAGTACACCCGGGTCACCTCGCCGATCAATGGCGTGGTCACCGCCAAGTTCGCCAATGAGGGCGACATGGCGGCGCCCGGCCATCCGGTGGTCGCAGTGGAGGACAGCTCACGCCTGCAGGTGCAGACCTCGGTGCCCGACGCCATCTTCCGCCAGCTGAAGCTCGGTGATGAGGTGCAGGTGGAAGTGGACGGCCAGCCGCAACCGCTGAAGGCAACGGTTGCCCGCCTGAGCCCGGCCGCGGATCCTGTGGCCCACACCTACCCGGTCAAGCTGGATATCTCCGCCCCGGGGCTCAAGAGTGGTGGCTTCGCGCGCGTGCTGTTCCGCAGCGGTAGCCGTCAGGCGCTGGCGGTCCCGGCCTCGGCCGTGGTCGAACGCGCCGGCATCCGTGGAGTCTTCGCGGTCGATGCCCAGGGGCTGGCCCAGTTCCGCATGGTGCGCACCGGCAGCCGCGTGGACGGGATGGTCGAGATCATCGCGGGCCTCGCCGCCGGCGAACGACTGGTGACCGAGGGCGTCGAGCGATTGCAGAACGGCGACCGCCCGGTCGTGGACAAGGCCGGGACCAAGGATTGACGGGGTAAGCCATGCACAACACGACGTCCACCGCCGTGCCCGCTGACGGGGCCGAGCCGCTGAACATCGCGGGCAAGCTCGCCCGCATGTTCCTGCACTCCAAGATCACCCTGCTGATCATCATCGCGCTGTTCCTCACCGGCCTGCTGGCGCTGGCCGTGACCCCGCGCGAATACAACCCGAAGATCGTCGTGCCGGCGGCCAACATCATCGTCGCCAAGCCGGGCGCCAGCCCCGACGAGGTGCGCCGGCTGATCGTGCGCCCGCTGGGGGCGATCATGAACGCCATGTCGGGAGTGGATCACACCTACGGCTACGCGAGCCAGGACATGGGCCTTGTGACCGTGCAGTTCAAGGTGGGCGAGGACCAGGAGGAGAGCCTGGTCAAGCTCTACAACCAGCTGATGCAAAACATGGACCGCATGCCGGCCGGGACGATGCAGCCGGTGGTCAAGCCGATCAACGTCGACGATGTGCCCATCCTCACCATCGCCCTCGGCTCGGCCGTGCACGACGACATGCAGCTGCGCGAGATCGGCACCCGTCTGATCGAGCATCTGCGCAACGTGCCGGGCGTGTCCTTCACCGAAGTGGTCGGTGGTCGCCAGCAGGCGGTCAACGTGTGGCTCGACCCGCAGCGGCTGGAGGCCCGCGGCCTGACCCTCGACCAGGTCGCCAACATGCTGCAGGGCAGCAATGTCTCGGCCCCGCTGGGCGAATTGGATGCGGACAACCGCGCCATTCCCCTGCGCCTGGAGGGGTTCCTGAGTACGGCCGATGAGGTGGGCGATATTGTGGTCGGCGTGTCGAAGCAGGGCAGGCCAATCTACCTGAAGGATGTCGCGCGCATCGAGGACGGCCCGGCCGAGGTCGAGCAGGTGCACCGCCTGGCCTACGGGCCGGCGCATCCGCAGGCCGGCGGCGAGCTCCGCGCGGGCGGAGAGATGCCAGCCGTGACCCTGGTGATTGCCAAGAAGGCCGGCACCAACGCCGTGGTGGTGGCCGAGGCGGTGCTCGCCAAGCTCGAGGAACTCAAGCGCCAGGCCCTGCCGGCCGGGGTGGACGTGGTAGTCACCCGCAATGATGGAGCCAAGGCGGACGAGGCCGTGAACACCCTGATCGAGCACCTCGGTATCGCCGTCGGCTCAGTGGTCCTGATCCTCATCCTGTTCCTCGGCTGGCGCGAGGCGGGCATCGTCACCCTGACCGTGCCGCTGATCCTGTTCGTGGTGCTGGCGGTCGGCCTGATGTTCGGCCAGACCATCAACCGCATCACCCTGTTTGCGCTGATCCTCTCGCTCGGCCTGCTGGTGGATGCGGCGATCGTGGTGATCGAGAACATCCACCGCCATATGCACAGCGGCCAGATCACCGACTTCTCGGCGACCCTGATCCGTGCCACCAACGAGATCGGCAACCCGACCAACATTGCCACCATCGCGGTCATCCTCGCCTTCATCCCGATGGCCTTCGTGACCGGCATGATGGGGCCGTTCATGCTGCCGATCCCGTTCAATGTCCCGGTGGCGATGATCGCCTCGCTGGTGATCGCCTACATGGTGGTGCCCTGGGCCACCCGCCTCTGGCTGGGCAAGAAGGTCGCCACCATGCAGGCGCTGGCGGCCACGCCCAGCCTGGAGGAGCGTGGGCATGATAAGAGGGACGTGCTGCATCGCCTCTACGTCGGCGTGATCACCCCGCTGCTGAACCGGCGTGCCCTGCGCTGGATCACCATGCTGGTGGTCATCGCCCTGCTGTTTGGTGCCATGCTGATGCCGGCCTGGCAGTTCATCCGCCCCGCCGGCATGAACGGGCCGCTCTCGCCGCTCGGTGTCGAGCTGAAAATGCTGCCGAACGACAACACCAGCACCCTGCTGCTGCAGGTCGACATGCCGGCCGGTACCTCGCTGGCGGCGACCGACCAGGTGGCGCGCGCGGTGGGTCAGGTGCTGGCACGTCACCCGCACGTGACCGACTACAGCACCTTCACCGGCCTGACCGCGCCGATCGACTTCGCCGCCCTGGTGCGCGGCGACATGATCAAGCGCGGCAGCAACCTGGCGCAGATCCGCGTCAATCTGGTCGGCAAGCACGAGCGGTCCGACAGCTCGCACGCGATCGCCGAGCAGCTCGACGTGGCCCTCGATGAGGTGCGCGCGATCTTCCCGCAGGCCAAGCTGAAGATCTACGAGACCCCGCCCGGACCGCCGGTGCAGGCGCAGATCCTCGCCGAGCTCTACGGCCCGGACTACGACAAGCTGCGCGAGGCCGCGCCCCATGTCGATGCGGCCTTCGAGCAGATCTTTGGCATGATCAACGTGGACGATTCGGTCACCGCCCACGCCGACAGCTTCCACGTCCGCGTCGATGCGGAGAAGGCCATGCTTTCCGGCATCGCGCCGGGGCAGGTGGCGAAGCTGTTGCGCGATTACGTCAGCGGGCTTTCGATCGGCACCCTGCACGTCGAGGGCGCGCGCGAGCCGGTGGATATCACCCTGCGTCTGCCGCGCGAGCTGCGCACCGATCCGGCGAGCCTGCTGGCCCTGCGCATCAGCAATCCGCAGGGCGTGCAGGTGCCGCTGTCGGCCATCGCCACCGTCGAACGCGTTGCCCAGGCCAAGCCGTACTACGGGCGTGACCAGCATTCGATGGTGATGGTGGGCGGTGAGTTGCTGCGCTCGAGCCCGGTCTATGCCGTGCTGAGCCTGGACAAGATGCTCGATGGGGTGGAGCTGCCCAACGGGGTGAAGTTCACCACCGGCAACCTCGGCTTCGTGCAGGCGCAGCCGAAGGACGTGATGGAGTACACCCTGCTGTGGGGCGGCGAGATGCGCCTGACCCTGGACGTGTTCCGCGACCTCGGCTCGGCCTTCATCGTCGCCATCATCCTGATCTACCTGATGCTGGTGGCGTACTACAAGTCGTTCATGTTGCCGTTCATCGTCATGGGCGCCATCCCGCTGACCATGGTCGGGATCTTCCCGGGCCACTGGTTCACCGGGCAGGCCTTCACCGCGACTTCGATGATCGGCCTCATCGCCCTGGCGGGGATTGTGGTGCGCAACTCGCTGCTGCTGATCGACTTCATCCTCGATTACCGCAGGCAGGGCTACAGCCTGGAGGCGGCGGTGATCGAGGCTGGCGCGGTGCGCTTCCGCCCGATCCTGCTGACGGCGCTGGCGATCATCCTCGGTTCGCTGATCATGATCACCGACCCGGTGTTCGGCGGTCTGGCCGTGTCGCTGATCTTCGGCACCTTCGCCTCCACCCTGCTGACCTTGGTGGTGATCCCGCTGATGTACTGGTGGTGGCAGCGTCCTTCCCGAAAAGTGGCTGGATAAACACGCCTTATCTTGGGGCGTGAAATTCGATACACTCATGGTCGTCTCACTCATCCGTGGAAGAAAAGATGGCGGATCGCAGACTTAAGGTTTTCTACACGGTCGCCCGGCTGCTCAGCTTCACCAAGGCCGCCGAGTCCCTCCACATGACCCAGCCGGCGGTCACCTTCCAGGTGCGCCAGCTCGAGGAGCACTTCGATACCCGCCTGTTCGATCGCACGCACAACCGCGTGACGCTGACGGATGTGGGGCAGGTGGTGTACGAGGTCGCTGAGCGTATCTTCGAGCTCTACGACGAGATGGAGCGGCGGGTGAGGGAGATGACCGGCGAGATGGGCGGGTCGCTCAACATCGGCGCCAGCATGACCATCGCCGAGAACATGCTTCCGTCCCTGCTGGGTCAGTTCAGGAAAAAGCACCCCGATCTCAACGTGCGCCTGAAGGTGGGCAACACCGAGTCCATCGTCTCCATGGTCGAGCACAACGTGATCGACCTCGCCATTGTGGAGGGGACGGTCAGCAACAAGAACCTGTTGGTCGAGCATTGCCGCAGCGATGAGCTGGTGGTCATCATGCCGCCGGACCATCCGCTGGCCAAGCACAAGAGTCTGACCGTCGACCAGCTGATGCCCTACCAGTTCATCTGCCGCGAGGAGGGCTCGGGCACGCGCGAGGCCATCCTGAACTACCTGAGCGAGCAGGGCTATCCGGATGGCTGGACCGTGTGCATGGAACTTGGCAGCCCCGAGGCGATCAAGGGCGCGGTCGAGGCAGGCATGGGACTGTCGGTGATGTCCAAGGCCGGCATCACCAAGGAGCTCAAACTCGATATGCTCACCGCTGTGCCGCTGGATCCCCCCCTGCTGCGCGACTTCGCCTTTGTCCGCCAGCGCCACAAGTTCCGCCTGCCGGCGATGGAGGAGCTGCTCGAGTTCTCACGCAACTTCTGTCAGAAGGAAGGTTGAGGCAGGGGCAGATGCCCTGCCGAAGGGGAAACAAGGTGGCATCAGGTTGTTTCAAAAGGACTGTCCTGTCCTTTTGAGACTCGCATCAATGCGGTACCCGCCCGCGACGGGCTCCGAGAATCCATCACTTGTCGTGATTGACGCTCGGGCGAGCCAAGGACGGCTCGCCAATCCAGGCTGTTTCAAAGTGTTTTGAAACAGCCTGATGGCCCGCCTTTTTGTCGCCTGCCGTGCATGTTGGCCTCAGAGGGTTTCCGAGGCGAATTCCGCCAGACGCGACCGTTCGCCGCGCAAGAGGGTGATGTGGCCGCCGTGTGGCCAGCCCTTGAAGCGGTCGACCACGTAGGTGAGGCCGGAGGTGGTCTCGGTCAGGTAGGGGGTGTCGATCTGGGCGATATTGCCCAGGCAGACGACCTTGGTGCCGGGGCCGGCGCGGGTGATGAGTGTCTTCATCTGCTTCGAGGTCAGGTTCTGCGCCTCGTCGATGATGAGGAACTTGTTCTGGAAGGTGCGCCCGCGCATGAAGTTGAGCGAGCGGATCTTGATCCGCGCGCGCACCAGATCCTGGGTGGCCTGACGCTCCCAGCTGCCGCCACCCTCGGTGCGGGTCAGCACCTCAAGATTGTCCATCAGGGCCCCCATCCACGGCGTCATCTTCTCCTCCTCCGTGCCCGGCAGGAAGCCGATGTCCTCGCCGACCGGGACCGTCACCCGGGTCATGATGATCTCGGAGAACAGGTTCTTCTCCAAGGTCTGCGCCAGCGCGGCCGCCAGGGTGAGCAGGGTCTTGCCCGTGCCCGCCTGCCCGAGCAGGGTGACGAAGTCGATCTCCGGGTTCATCAGCAGGTTCAGCGCAAAGCTCTGTTCGCGGTTGCGCGCGTTGATGCCCCACACCGTGTTCTTCGGCAGGGTGTAGTTGATGGCGGTCTCGACGACGGCGGCGCCATCCGGCTCGAAGCCGCGTACGATCGCCTCGAACGGCGCATTGCCATCCAGATAAAGGAACTGGTTCACCTGCCATTCGCCGGTCAGCGGGCCGTGGATGCGGTAGAAGCTGCGGCCCTCCTCCTGCCAGGCGTGCAGGTCCTTGCTGTGCGTGCCCCAGAAGTCCTCCGGCAGGGCGGTGACGCCGGTGTAGAGCAGATCGGCATCGTCCAGCACCTGGTCGTTTTCATAGTCCTCCGCGCGGATGCCGAGCGCAGTCGCCTTGATGCGCAGGTTGATGTCCTTGGACACCAGCACCACCTGGCGCTCGGGCATCTGCTGCATGAGGGCGAGGGTGACGGCGAGGATGGCGTTGTCCGCCTTGGCCCCGGCGAGCATCTGCGGCAGCGGCGCGTCGAGCGTGCGGGTCTGGAAGTACAGCCGACCGGTGCAGCCGCGCAGATGGGCGTCCTGGAAGGGCGGGGTGATCGGCAGTCCGGCCTCGATCTCGGCGACATCGGCATCGGCCATCAGGTCGGCGAAAAAGCGACTGGCCTGACGGACGTTGCGTGCGATCTCGGAGGTGCCCTTCTTGATCCCATCCAGCTCTTCCAGCACGACCATCGGCAGGTAGATGTCGTGCTCGTGGAAGCGGAACAGGGCGGTGGGGTCGTGGATCAGGACGTTGGTGTCGAGGACGAACAGGCAGGGACGGGGGCGTTCGTGATGGATCATGAGCCGTGGTTTCCGTGGGGGTTCAACGTGCGGCCTTGAGGGCGGCCAGCACGGCCTCGGCGTGGCCGGGTACCTTCACGCCGCGCCATTCCCGGCGCACGACGCCCTGCGGGTCGATGAGGAAGGTACTGCGGTCGACGCCCAGGTACTCCTTGCCATACAGCTTTTTCGGTTTGATGACATCGAAGGCCCGGCACAAGGCCTCGTCCTGGTCGCTGATGAGATCGAAGGGGAGGCCGTGCTTGGCGCGGAAGCTGGCATGACTCTTGAGGCTATCGCGCGAGACGCCGAGGATGCGGGCACCGAGGGCGGCGAAATCGGCGGCCAGGCGGGCGAAGTCCTGACCCTCCGTGGTGCAGCCCGGGGTGTTGTCCTTGGGATAGAAATACAGCACCAGCCACTGGCCGAGCAGGTCGTCCGGGAGATGCAGGGGGCCCGCCGTGCTTTCGACATCAAGGTGGGGCAGGGTGCGTTCGGTCATGCGGTCCTCCTTGGCGGGGGCGCCTCAGCGTACGGGGTCGAGGGTGGCGTCCAGGTTGTACTCGTCACACAGGTCGAAAAAGGCGTCCTTGAACAGCGCAAGGCGGCGGTCGGCGGGGATGTCGACCTGCATGCGCAGGGAGAGCATGGAGGTGCGCTGGCCTGAGGCCTGGTAGGGGATGGTCGAGAGGTCGCGGATGTTGACCCCCTGGGCGGCGAAGAACTGCGCCAGGACATGGGTGATGTCCGGGTCGTTGATGCCGACGATGTCCACCACGTAGGGCAGCTGCGCGCCCTGCGCGGCAGGCGGCTCGGTGCGCGTCATCGTAAGCTCCATCTCGTACTGCGAGGCGAGCTGGCGCAGGGCGGTTTCGAGACGGGAAAGGCGGTCCCAGCTGCCGCCGACCAGCATGGTGGCGGCAAAGCGGTCACCGAGGGTGAACATGCGGGAGTCGAGGAGCACGCACTTGTTTTGCGCGATGGGACGGGTGATCCGCTCGACCAGTCCGATGGCATCCTTGGCGAGCAGATTGACGGCCAGATGGGTCTGCATGGTGTCCGTGACGATGGGGTTTGGATCGAGTGTACACGCCCGCCCGGATGGGCGAAACAGCGCATGGGGAAGGCTTTTCGGCGCCTTGCAAGGCGCGCCTCGCGGCGGGTAGTATGGATCTATTTTCTTTACTTGGGTGATGCAATGTTTCACGGGAGTATGGTGGCCCTGGTCACTCCGATGCGGGCGGACGGGGCGCTGGACTTCGGGGCCCTCCGCCGGCTGGTCGACTGGCATGTGGCGGAAGGCACCGACGCCATCGTTGCGGTCGGCACCACCGGAGAGTCGGCGACGCTGGATGTCGCCGAGCACATCGAGGTCGTGCGCCGCACGGTCGAGTACGCCGCGGGCAGGGTGCCGGTCATTGCCGGCACCGGCGCCAACAGCACGCGCGAGGCCATCGAGCTTTCGAAGGCCTCGGTGGAGGTCGGCGCGGATGGCTGCCTGTTGGTCACCCCCTATTACAACAAGCCGACCCAGGAGGGCCTGTACCGCCACTACATGGCGATCGCCGAGGCGGTGCCCGCGCCCCACATCCTCTACAACGTGCCGGGCCGCACCGCCTGCGACATGCTGCCGGCCACGGTGGAGCGGCTGGCCGATGTGCCGAACATCGTCGGCATCAAGGAGGCGTCCGGCTCGCTGGAGCGCACCCGCGAACTGATCGCGCGGGTGGCCGGTCGAATGGATGTGTACAGCGGCGACGACGACCTGGCGCGCGAAGTCATCCTGCAGGGCGGCAAGGGCGTGATCTCGGTCACCGCCAATGTCGCCCCGCGCGCCATGCACCTGATGTGCGAGGCCGCGCTGGCCGGGGATGCCGCCCGTGCCGAGGAGCTCGATGCGCCGCTGCGCGGACTGCACAAGACCCTGTTCCTGGAGTCCAACCCCATTCCGGTCAAGTTTGCCCTGCATGCCATGGGCCTGATCGAGGACGGGATTCGCCTGCCGCTGACCTGGCTGTCCGCGGCGCACCACGAACCGCTGCGTCAGGCCATGCGTGCCGCCGGCGTGTTGAACTAAGGAAACGCTGGAAAATTCAGCGTTTCCTGTTTGGGGCAGGACGCCCCAACGCGAACAACGACGCAAGTCGTTGATTCGCGGAGGCCGCCGCGGACATGCGCCGCGACGAGACGAGCGGAAAAAATCCATGGATGGATTTTTTCAGCATTTCCCTAAGAGAGGTTGATATGCAATTGAAGGCGCTTGCGCGGATCGCAGTTCCGGCCGCCGGCCTCGTATTCCTGGCGGGGTGCTCATCCATCCCCGGGCTGGGCAAGGATGAGGCCCGCGAGGCGCGCCGTACCGGCAGCCTGCCCAGTCTCGAGGTGCCTCCCGCCTTCACCGCGCCCGATCCCGCCCTGGTCACCAGCGTGCCGCGCGCGGCCACCGCCTCGGGCGAGGCGGCGAAGAGCGGGGTCCCGGGGGGCAGTGTCCTGCTCAAGTCGGCCACCGTCAGCGTGGAGGGATCGCCCGACGCACGCTGGCTGAAGGTGGCGGCCGCGCCGGATGCGGTGTGGCCGCGCCTCGCCAGCTTCCTTCAGGAGGAAGGGTACAGTCTCAGCCGCCAGGATCCCAAGCTTGGCATTCTCGAATCCGACTGGACCGGTGGTAGCGCCGGCAATCCGGAGGTGGGCGGCCTGCAGGGCCTGTTGAAGGGCATCACCCGCCTGTTCTTCGTGCCGGACCACATGGACCGCGTGCGCCTGCGCATGGAGCGCGGCGAAAGCGATGCCGAGACCCGCGTCTTCCTTACCAGCCAGCGCATGGAGCGGGTCGAGGATGCCCCGCTGGTGCCGGGCACGCCGTCCGACACCTTCAAGTGGCAGATGGGCCAGGCCAGCACCGACTTCGAGGCGGAGATGCTCAAGCGCCTGGTGGTCTACCTGTCCGGCGATGACGCGCAGGCTCGCGCGCAGCTTGCCGCTTCCTTGCAGCCGCGCGCGCGTATGGTGTTCGATGCCAACAAGGACCAGCGCTATCTCGTCGTGCAGCAGGCCTATCCGGTGGTGCTCAACCGTACTACGGTCAGCCTCGAGCGGCTCGGCTTCGATGTGGTGAAGAAGGATGCCGACAATGGCGTGCTGCAGGTTCGCCATGCCCGTCCGCGCACCCTGTACGAGGGCGTCATCCTGCGTGGCGCGGAGCTCAAGCAGGGCGGCGGCGAGAATCCGGTCGCCCTCACCCTGCAGCTCAAGCCGCAGAAAGACGGCACCACCCGCATCGACATGGTGGATGTGGTCGGCGACAAGGATCTGCCGAAGTTCACTGCGGTGCTGGGCGAGCGCCTGACGCAGTCGCTGCGCTGATTCCCTTCGCGGTCGCGTGACATGACGAACCCGGCACAAGCCGGGTTCGTTGTTTGGGGCATGGACAGGCGGGATCCATCCCTTGCTCGTTCCCTCCCATCGGAAACGACAGACCCGGCTCAAGGCCGGGTCCGGGCGTTGTCAGTCCAGAAAGCTCAACGGCTCAACCGCGCATACGCCGAATGGTTGTGGATCGATTCGAAGTTCTCCACCTCGACGGAAAAGCCGTGGATGCGTGGCTCCTCGCCCAGGGCGTGGGCGACGTCGCGGATCATGTCCTCGACGAACTTCGGGTTCTCGTAGGCGCGCTCGGTGATGTACTTCTCGTCGGCGCGCTTGAGCAGGCCGAACAGCTCGCACGAGGCCTGTGCCTCGAGCAGCTGGATCAGCTCGGTCAGGCTAAGGGAGGGATCGCACTCCACCTCGGCACGGATGTGGGAACGCTGGTTGTGCGCGCCGTACTGCGAGATCTCCTTCGAGCAGGGGCAGAGGCTGGTGACCGGCACCTCCACGCCCATGGTGACGTGCGTGGTGCAGCGATCGCCCGTGGCGGTGAGGCGCGCGCCGTAGTCCATCAGGCTGGAGACGCCGGATTTGGGGGCGACCTTGCGCACGAAGTAGGGGAAATTCATCTCGATGGTGCCGAAGTCGGCATCCAGCAGCTCGAGCATCTCGCGGTGCAGCGCCGCCAGGCCCGCGGGAGAGATGACGCGCGGCGCATCGCCCAAGAGGGCGACGAAGCGCGACATGTGGGTGCCCTTGCGGTCGTGCGGCAGGTTGACAGTGAAGGTGCAGGTGGCGATGGTGGACTGGGTGGTCCCGTCCGCCTCCTGGATCACCACCGGATGGCGCAGGCCCTTGATGCCGACTGCATCGATGGCGATGCGGCGGGTGTCGGTCAGGCCCTGGATATCCGGAATAACTTCGCTCATCGGCGCGCTCATGCTTGGGTCTCGCGATAGGTCACGCAGGCGCGGTCGGTCTCCCACAGGGTGACGGCGGACACCCGCGCGTGTTCGCCGTTCAGGCGCTTGCCCACCTCCTGGTAGAACCAGGCGGCGATGTTCTCGGCGGTGGGGTTGATGGTGTCGAACGGCGGGATGTCGTTCAGGTAGAAGTGGTCGAGCAGGCCGGCCACCTCGCGCGCGGCGCGCTTCATCTCCTTGAAGTCCATCACCATGCCGACCCCGTCCAGGCGGGTGCCGGTGACCTCCACCTCGACCTTCCAGTTGTGGCCGTGCATGCGGGCGCAGTTGCCGGCGTAGCCGTGCAGCTGGTGCGCGGCGGCGAATTCGGTGTGAACCTTGAGGGTGTATTGGGCGGCCATGGCGGATAAGGGAGGGCAAAGCGGGGATGTTACGGGCGCGAACGGCTTGAGGCAAGGAAGTCCCTGATTTGTTTCAGGATACCCGCCGCATCCAGACCGTAGTGGCGGTGCAGTTCGGCCTGGCTGCCCTGTACGGTGATGACGTCCGGCAGGCCGAGGCGCAGGACGGGCAGGACGATCCCCTCGTCGGCCAGCGCCTCCAGTACCGCGCTGCCCGCGCCACCCATCAGGGCGTGGTCCTCGAGGGTGACGAGGCGGGCATGGTTCGTCGCGGCCTCGCGCAGGGCATCGACATCGAGCGGCTTGACGAAGCGCATGTCGATCACGCTGGCGTCGAGCTCCCCGGCAGCCTTCAGAGCCTCGTGCAGCAGCGGGCCGAAGGCGAGGATGGCGACCCCCCTGCCTCGGCGGCGCCAGACGGCCTGGCCGAGGGGGAGAGGCTCGAAGTCCTGCGGCACGCTTGCACCGCAGCCTCCGCCGCGCGGGTAGCGCACCGCGCCCGGTCCCTCCAGGGCCAGCCCGGTGCTGAGCATGCGGTGGCATTCCGCCTCGTCGGAGGGGGTCATGATGACCATGTTCGGCACGCAGCGCAGGAAGGCGATGTCATACAGCCCGGCATGGGTCGCCCCGTCGGCGCCGACGAGGCCGGCGCGGTCGATGGCGAAAAGGACCGGCAGGTTCTGCAGGGCGATGTCGTGCACCGCTTGGTCGTAGCCGCGCTGCAGGAAGGTGGAGTAGATCGCCATCACCGGCCTCATGCCGGCCGCGGCGAGCCCCCCGGCGAAGGTCACCGCGTGCTGCTCGGCGATGCCGACGTCGTAGTAGCGTTCGGGGAAGCGCATGGAGAAGTCGACCATGCCTGAGCCCTCGCACATGGCGGGGGTGACGCCGACCACGCGCGCATCCCGTTCGGCCGCGCCGCACAGCCAGTCGCCGAACACGCTGGTGAAGGTCACGGCCGGCTTGCCGGGGGGGGGCTCGATCTTGTACGGATTGAACCGGCTGACGCCGTGGTAGCGCACCGGGTCGGCCTCGGCCGGGGCGTAGCCGCGCCCCTTCTGGGTGACGACGTGCAGCAGGCGCGGCCCGGTCTGCGTGCTGAGGTTGGCGAGCACGTTGGTCAGGGTGTCGAGGTCGTGGCCGTCGACCGGACCGACGTAGCGGAAGCCGAGTTCCTCGAACAGGGCGCTGTGGGTGAGCATGCCCTTGACCTGCTCGCGCGCGCGGCGCACCAGCTCGCTGCCGGGCAGCAGGTCGAGCAGGTGCTTGCCGCCCTCGCGCACGCGGTTGTAGGTGCGGCTGGTGATGAGCCTTGCGAGGTGCTTGTTGAGCGCGCCGACATTGGGCGAGATCGACATGGCGTTGTCGTTCAGCACCACCAGCAGGTTGGCCTTGCCGGCGCCGGCATGGTTGAGGGCTTCGAAGGCCTGTCCGGCGGTCAGCGCGCCGTCGCCGATCACCGCCACCGCCTGGTGCGGCAGCCCTTGGAGCTTGAACGCCTTGGCGAAGCCCAAAGCGGCGCTGATCGAGGTGCTGGAGTGGCCGGCGCCGAAGGGGTCGTAGATGCTCTCCTCGCGCTTGGTGAAGCCGGAAATGCCGCCGAACTGGCGCAGGGTGGCCATCGCCTCGCGCCGGCCGGTGAGGATTTTGTGCGCGTAGGCCTGGTGGCCCACGTCCCACACCAGCACGTCGCGCGGCAGGTCGAGCACGCGGTGCAGGGCGAGGGTCAGTTCGACCGTGCCGAGGTTGGCGGCGAGGTGCCCGCCGGTGGCGGAGACGCTGTCGATGATGAAGCGGCGAAGCTCGCCGGCCAGCTGGTTGAGCTGGTCGGCGGGAAGGGCCTTCAGATCGGCGGGTGAATGGATGGTCTCGAGCAGGCTCATGCCTGGCGCTCGACGATGTAGCGGGCCAGGGCGCGCAGGTGGTCCGCACGCGGCAGGCCGTCGAGCGCGGCCTCCGCCTCGTCGCGCAGCTTGCCGGCCAGGGCCTGCGCGGCGTCAAGGCCGAGCAGACTGACGTAGGTCGGCTTGGCATGGGCCGCATCCTTGCCCTGGGTCTTGCCCAGGGTCTGGCTGTCGGCGGTCACGTCGAGGATGTCGTCGCGCACCTGGAAGGCCAGGCCGATGGCGCGGGCATAGCGCGTCAGGCGCTCAAGCATGGCCTCGTCCGCGTTGCCGGCGAGGGCGCCGAGGATGACGCTGGCCTCGATCAGCGCGCCGGTCTTCATGCGGTGCATGCGCTCCAGGGCGGCAAGGTCGGGACGCTGGCCGACAGCGGCGAGGTCGATGGCCTGTCCGCCGACCATGCCCTGGCTGCCGGCGGCGCGGGCGAGGGTGGTGATCATGGCGATGCGGGTTTTTTCGGCCAGGCCGGGGGCTTCGGCCAGCAGCTCGAAGGCGCGGGTTTGCAGCGCATCGCCGACGAGGATGGCGGTGGCCTCATCAAAGGCGCGGTGGCAGGTGGGCCGCCCCCGGCGCAGGTCGTCGTCATCCATCGCCGGCAGGTCGTCGTGCACCAGGGAGTAGGCGTGGATCATCTCCAGCGCGCAGGCGGGGGCGTCAAGGGCCGCCGCATCGGCGTCGGCCAGCTCGCCCGAGACGTAGACGAGGAAGGGGCGCACCCGCTTGCCGGGGCCGAGCGCGGCATAGCGCATGGCCTCGACCAGACGTGCCAGCGGGGATGGGCCGGGCTCGGCGGGGATGGCGTGGTCGAGGGCGGTCTCGACCCGCGCGCTGGCCGCCTGCAGCGCCAGGAGGAGGGCATCAGCGGCCATCGTCGTCCGGAATGAAGGGTTCGGGCTGGCCGGTCCGTTGGCTTAGCATGTCGACCCTGGCTTGCGCACTGGCCAGCATGGTCTGGCACTGGCGGGTCAGCTGCACGCCGCGCTCGAAGTCGCGCATGGCATCGATCAGCGGCTGCTCGCCCTGCTCCATGCGCTGCACCAAGGCCTCCAGCTCCTTGAGCGAGGCCTCGAAGGCGGCGATGTCGGGAGTATCTGTTGTCTTGCTCGGTCTGGCGGCCATGCGGGGTGCCCGGTCGATGAGTTGGTCATTTTACCATGCCCCCGCGGTTCGCCGCAGGCTCACCAGATCAGCGAAAAGTCGAAGTGGATCGCGCACGGGCCGAGCTCGAAATCGACGGTTTCGTTGCCGACGTCCGCCAGCTTCGCGTAGCGGCCATCGAGGAGGTGAAAGATCTTGGCCGTGCGATCCTCAGGCGCGACCAGGACGTAGTACTTCACCCCCTCGTGCTGGTAGATCTCGTACTTGGTGTTCTGGTCCTTGAGCGCAGTGGATTTGGAGAGCACCTCAAAGATCAGCACCGGGGCGCGGGTGAGGTAGGCCCCTTCGGCCGGGTGGCCAATGACCAGGTTGTCCGGCTGGAGGATGGTGTCCTCGCTGATGCGCCAGTCCACCGGCAACAGGGCCTGGCAGTCCTTGCACCCGCGCAGTTGTTCTTGCAGAACCCAGGCGATCTTGTGGTTCACGGCCTGATGGGTGAGGGAGGGGGCGGGCGACATGGCATAGGGGATGCCGTCGATCAGCTCCCAGCGTCCTTCCCACTGCACGTAGTCGTCGTAGGTGTAATGCGGCAGGTCAAAGCGGTGTGCATGGCCCATGGTGGTCTTCCCGCATGGAGCGGACGATGGCTCGATTGTATGCCATGGCCGGCATGGGGCTACAAAAGTCCAAGCGCCTCAGTCAGGCGGGTCACGCCATGCAGCTCCATGTCCTTGGGCGGATTTCCCTGCACATTGGCCTTGGGCACGATGGCGCGCCGGAAGCCGTGCTTGGCGGCCTCCCGCAGGCGCTCCAGGCCGTGCGGCACCGGGCGCAGCTCGCCGGCAAGCCCTACCTCGCCGAAGATCACGGTATCGGCCGGCAGCGGGCGGTTGCGCAGGCTGGAGAGGGCGGCACACAGGAGTGGCAGGTCGGCGGCGGTCTCGCTGATCTTCACCCCGCCGACGATGTTGATGAACACGTCCTGGTCGAACATGGCCACCCCCGCGTGGCGGTGCATGACCGCGAGCAGCATGGCCAGTCGGTTCTGCTCCAATCCGACGGTGACACGGCGCGGCTGGCCGAACGGGCTTTCCGCCACCAGCGCCTGAACCTCGACTAAAAGCGGGCGGGTGCCCTCGCGGGTGACCATGATCACACTGCCGGGCACCGGCTCCTCATGGCGGGAGAGGAAGATGGCGGAAGGGTTGCTCACCGGCTTGAGGCCGTGCTCGGTCATGGCAAACACGCCAAGCTCGTTGGCCGCGCCGAAGCGGTTCTTGACCGCGCGGATCACGCGGTAGCGGCTGCCGGGCTCGCCCTCGAAATACAGCACGGTGTCGACGATGTGCTCGAGCAGGCGGGGCCCGGCGATCGCCCCCTCCTTGGTCACGTGGCCGATCAGAAACACGCAGATGCCGCGCTGCTTGGCCAGGCGGGTGAGCAGGGCGGCGGCCTCGCGCACCTGCGACACCGAGCCGGGCGCGGCGGTCAGGACCTCGGAGAACAGGGTCTGGATCGAGTCGACCACCATGACCCTGGGGCGCAGGGCCTCCGCCTGCTGCACGATGCGCTCGACCGAGGTCTCGGCCAAGAGCTGCAGGTCGGCGGCCTCAAGGCCGAGCCGCTGGGCGCGCAGGGCGACCTGGTCGAGCGATTCCTCGCCGGTGACGTACAGGCCGGGCAGGGTGGGCTGCAGGGCGACGAGGGTTTGCAACAGCAGGGTGGACTTGCCGATCCCCGGGTCGCCGCCGAGCAGGATCACCGAGCCGGGGACGAGGCCGCCGCCGAGCACGCGATCGAGTTCGTCCAGGCCCGTGGCCTGGCGCGGGGTCTCGGCCAGCTTCACTTCGCCAAGGCGGCGGGCCCCCTCGGCCCCGGCATATTGTCCGCCGCGGCGTGTCTGGGCGGTGGGCGCGGCCTGCTCGGTCAGGCTGTTCCACGCCCCGCACTCGCCACACTGGCCGGCCCATTTGGGGCTGGTGGCGCCGCATTCGGCGCACACGTACTGGGTTTTGGGTTTCTGGGCCACGTTAAGGCTCGAGCTCGGTGGCGTGCTCAAGCGACGGCCACAGGCGCGCCTGCTCGACCACCTTGCGCGCGATGCGGGTGACTTCTACCGTGCAGCCGGCCATCTCCAGACGCATACCTGCCTCGGGAAGGCTCTGCAGGTGCTCGAGGATCAGCCCGCTCAAGGTGTTGGCGGTGTCGGTGGGCAGGTCGGTGCCGAGGCGCTTGTTGATCTCGCGCAGCGGGGTGGCGCCGTCGATCAGGAAGCTGCCATCCTCCTGCGGCTGGATCTCCGGACTTTCCGCCGCCGGCTGCGAGGTGAACTCGCCGACGATTTCCTCGAGGATGTCCTCCAGGGTAATCAGGCCGAGGATGTCGCCGTACTCGTCCACCACCAGGCCCATGCGCTTCTTCTCGCGCTGGAAGTTGAGCAGCTGGGTGTGCAGCGAGGATCCCTCGGGCACGTAGTAGGGCTCCTCGACCGAGCGCATGAAGGTCTTGAGAGAAAGCTCGCCCTTCTGCGCGATGGGCAGGAGATGGCGCAGGTTGACCGTGCCGACGATGTGGTCGAGCGTGCCGCGGTAGACCGGCAGGCGGCTGAACGGGGTGGAGCCGATGGTGCGCAGGATCTCGTCCCAGTCGGCCTCGAGGTCGATGCCGCCCATCTCCTGGCGCGGCACCATGATGTCCTCGACCTTGGCCTCCTCCAGGTCAAGGATGCCGATCAGCATGGTCTGGTAGCGTTCGGACACCAATCCGCCGGTCTCACCGAGCAGGGTGCGCAGCTCGTCGCGCGACAGGTTGTGACCGCCGGCGGCGGTGACGCGCACGCCGAACAGGCGCAAAAGACCATTCGACAGCAGGCCGACCGCCCACACCAAGGGGCCGACGACCTTTTGCAGCCCGGTGTAGACATAGGCCGCAGGCCAGGCGATACGCTCGGGGTGCAGTGCGCCCAGGGTCTTGGGCGCGACCTCGCCGAAGATCAGCAGGGCGAGGGTGAGGGCGCCCGCCGCAATGGCGATCCCGGCCTCGCCGAACAGGCGCATGAAGATCACGGTGGCCAGGGTGGAGGCCATCACGTTGACGAAATTGTTGCCGAGCAGGATCAGGCCGATCAGCTTGTCCGGGCGCTCAAGCAGGCGCTGGGCAAGCCGCGCGCCGCGATGGCCTTCCTGCGCCAGGTGCCTCATCCGGTAGCGGTTGAGGGTCATGAGCGCCGTCTCGGAGCCCGAGAAGAAGGCGGAGAGGAGGATCAGGGCGATGAGTGTGCCGATCAGCACACCTAGGGATATGTCGTCCAAGAAGGATGTGGTGGTTGTGGAACCAAGCTTGGATGATAAGGCATCAGCGGATGATGCCCAACACCCATTCCAGCACGATCTTGCTGCCGAAGTAGGCGAGTAGGAGCACGCCGAAGCCGCTCAGGGTCCAGCGCACCGCCGTGCGGCCGCGCCAGCCCAGGAAGGCGCGGCCGAGCAACAGACCGCCGAACACCGCCCAGGAGACGATGCTGAGCACCGTCTTGTGCAGCAGGTGCTGGGCGAAGATGTCCTCCAAGAACATGAAGCCGGTGGCTAGGGACAAAGTCAGCAGGGCGAAGCCGGCGCCGATCAGGCGGAACAGCAGGGTCTCCATGTGCTCGAGCGGCGGCAGGATGCGCGCGAAGGCCCCCGGTCTGCGCTCGTGCAGGGCGCGGTGCTGGACCGCGAGCAGCCAGGCCTGCAGTGCGGCGAGGGTGAACAGGCTGTAGGCGAGGATGGAGAGCAGGATGTGCACCTCCAGGGCCGGCTGGCTGCCGACCAGGCTGCGCGGGGCGCCCGGCCAGCCGAGCTGGGCGGCGAGGGCGAGCATGGCCAGCGGCAGCACCGGCAAGGTCAGGTTCTCCAGCGGCTGGCGCAGGCTGGAGACCAGCACCAGCAGCAGGGTGACGAGGCCGGAGAGGGAAAGGGCCTTGAGCACGCCAAGGTCGATGCCCTCCAGGCAGCACACGTCGCTGGCCAAGGCCACGGCGTGCAGCAGCGCGCCGACCAGGCCCAGGCCCAAGGCGAGCCCCTTGCCCGGGGTTTCGCCGGCGCGCAGCCGTGGCAGGCGTCGCCACAGCAACAGGGCGGCAGCAGCGTAGGCAGCGAGGGCGGGAATTCCGAACCAGAGGGCGGCGGGCATGGGGCAATCCTTCCGAGGTCTGTTCAGTCTATGCCGCGCTGCCGTGTCCGGGCAACGGCAGGGTCTTGTCGGCGTTGAGGATGCCGGCCGGGTCGAAGACCTGCTTGATGCCGCGCATCAGGTCGATGGCCGTGCTGCCCAGTTCGCGCCCGATGAAGTCGCGTTTTTCCAGCCCCACGCCATGCTCGCCCGAGAGGGTGCCGCCGAGGGCGAGCACCAGGGTGAACACCTCGTCCAGGCAGGCATGGGCGCGGGCAAGCTCCCCTGGCGCGTCGGGGTCGAGCAACAGGTTGACATGGATATTGCCGTTGCCGGCGTGACCGAAGTTGATGATCGGAATGGCGTGTGCGGTGGACAGTCGCTCCAGTCCCGCGATCAGTTCCGGGATGCGTGAGACCGGGACCACCACGTCCTCGTTGATCTTCTTCGGCGCGATCTTGCGCAGGGCGGGGGAGAGGGCCTTGCGCGTGGCCCACAGCGATTCGACCTCGTGCGCATCGCACGCCTCACGCCATTCCAGCAGGCCGTCCACCTCCGCCGCCTGGCGGATGGCGGTGATGGCGGGTTCCAGGCAGGCCGCCGGACCGTCGACCTCGATCATCAGCATGGCGCGCGCCTGCCTGGGGAGGTCGGTGTCGGTGTGGCCGCGGATCATGTCCATCGCCGCGCCGTCGATGAATTCCAGCGCGCAGGGGGTGACCGGTTGCGCCATCAGGCGGGCGACCGCGCGTGCGGCGCTGTCCATGTCGGCGTACAGGGCGCGCGCGGTGCGGATCGCCTCCGGCAGCGGGGTGAGCCGGAGGGTGGCCTCGGTGATGACCGCGAGGGTGCCTTCGGAGCCGATCAAGAGGCGGGTGAGGTCATAGCCGACCACGCCCTTGGTGGTGCGGGTGCCGGTGCGCAGCTCCTCGCCCCGGCCGGTGACGGCGCGCAGGCCCAGCACGTTCTCGCGTACCGTGCCGTACTTCACCGCACGCGGCCCGGCCGAGTTGTAGGCGAGGTTGCCGCCCACGCTGCAGAACGGCGAGCTGGTCGGATCGGGCGGCCAGAAGAAGCCATGCTCACGCGCCGCCGCCTGTACCTCGCCATTGGTCACGCCGGGCTCCACCACCATCAGGCGGTCATCCGGATTCACCTCCAGGATGCGGTTCATGCGCTCGAAGCTGAGCACCACGCCGCCGTGGATGGGCACGGTGGCGCCCGTGGTGCCGGTGCCGCGACCGCGCGCGATCAGCGGAATGCGGTGCGTGTGGCAGGTGCGCACCACCTCGCG